>Ga0308165_1000070_pt1 | contig 270099 bp, 226 predicted proteins | sample PhyWR2_FD_201032 | JGI IMG/M metagenome (GOLD analysis project Ga0308165, IMG submission 201032) | Phyllosphere microbial communities from UC Gill Tract Community Farm, Albany, California, United States - DLSLW.R2 | ecosystem: Host-associated > Plants > Phyllosphere > Unclassified | place... | reverse complement strand
GCTTTTGTGACTTTTGTGGTTTATTTTACCGCAGATTTCACAGATTTTCACAGATGTTTGCGTTTAATGTTGTACACTTATAAAAATCTTTGATTTTTATAAGCTAATGTGTTCTTCTTCTACGTAATAATATTCTCTAAAGTTTACTTAAGTGTTTAAAGCTTTTGTGACTTTTGTGGTTTATTTTACCGCAGATTTTACAGATTTTCACAGATGTTTGCGTTTTATGTTGTACCCTTATAAAAATCAAAGATTTTTAAAAAGCTAATGTACCCTTTTCTGCACAATAATATCCTCTAAAGTTTACTTAAGTGTTTAAAGACCTTGTGATTTTATTTAAAAATTAAAGATCCTCAATTCGCCTACAAAGCTCTGCGATTAGACTACAATTTCAGGAGACAGGCTTTATAATTTTGCTTTATCAAAAAAACATTTTAAAATTATGATACAGCAAAATAGAATCTGGTTTATAACCGGAGCATCAAGAGGTTTCGGACGCATCTGGACTAAGGCAGCGTTGGAACGTGGTGATAAAGTGGTGGCCACCGCAAGAAAACTGGAAAGCATTGCCTATTTTAAAGAGAAATATGGTGATAACGTACTTACTTTAGCATTGGATGTTACCCAGCCTGAGCAGGTAAAAGAAGCCGTACATAAGGCCCATCAGCATTTCGGGAAACTGGATATCGTACTGAACAACGCAGGATATTCGCTGGTAGGAACTATTGAAGAGGCGGGTGCAGATGAAATCCGTGCTTTATATGAAACCAATATTCTGGGTCCTGTAAGTGTCATTCAGGCGGTATTGCCCATCATGAGAGAACAGGGATACGGGCATATTCTGGGGACATCAAGCAATCTCGGACACGTTACATTGCCAGTGATTGGGTATTACAGTTCTTCCAAATGGGCTTTTGAAGCCATCCATGAGAGTCTTGCAGAAGAGATCAAACAATTCGGGATCAAAGTGACGATTATAGAACCGGGAGCGTATGCCACAGAATTTGGAAGTCAGGACTCACTGAAATTTTCCCAGAACATGGAGGTGTACAATGATTTTAAGACAGAATTTATGAAGACCATTCAGTCTTATGAGAAGGGAGACCCTACAGCGACACCGGAAGCGCTTTTCAAAATGGTAGATGCTGAAAATCCGCCGTTGCGTTTCCATCTGGGAAGTCATAACCTTCCTTTGGTGAAGTCTGTATATGCAGAAAGAATCAATCTCTGGGAAGCATGGGACGAAGTTTCCAGCGCAGCGCAGGGATCATAACAAACTGTAACAGCCGGTTATAAAATTATAGCCGGTTTTTCGTACCTTTAAAATACCATTTATGAAAAAGACAGATCAAACTCCGTTCAAATTTGAATCATTATCAGAAGCCAGCCGGTTTTTCGGACTGCCAACACCCAAGCATCCTCTCATTAGCTTAATGAATGGGTCGCATAATCTGGTGGCAACAGATAAATTGTCTCAAAAACATGTGTTGAGTTTCTATAAGATTTCCTATAAACCGAAACTGGATGGGAGAATAGAATACGGACAAGGCTATTACGATTTCAATGAAGGCGGACTGCTCTTTGCAGCACCCGGCCAGGTGATAGGAGGGAACGGAAACAGTGATACCGTCTGTTCACAATATTCTCTGCTCATTCATCCTGACTTCTTTCTGGGATATCCCATCGCCAGGAAGATCAGGCAATATGGTTTTTTCTCCTATTCTACAAAAGAAACGCTGCACCTTTCTGAGGAAGAGAAAAATACGGTACTTTCTATCTTTAATTTTATTGAATCTGAACTCAACAGCCGTATTGACGACTTTAGCCATGATGTGATGATCTCTCAGATAGAATTGCTCCTTAACTACGCCAACCGTTTTTATAAGCGCCAGTTTATCACCCGTAAAGCTACCAGCAGCACTCTTCTGCAAAAATTTGAAGATTTGCTGGATGGATATTTTAAAGATGAAATGTCTCTTAATCAAGGAATACCTACGGTAAGTTATTTTGCAGAAAACCTCCATCTTTCACCCAGCTATTTAAGTGATATGCTGCGTTCTTTAACGGGGCAGAGTACCCAGCAGCATATTCATGACAAACTGATCAGCCAGGCCAAAGAAATGCTTTCCACCACCAGCCTGTCTGTAAGTGAAGTGGCGTATGCATTGGGATTTGAGCATTCCCAGTCGTTCAGTAATTTATTTAAAACCAAAACCAAGCTTTCTCCTTTGGAATTCAGGAAGTCTTTCAATTAATCTTTGCGATAAATATTATACACTTATAAAAATCCAAGATTTTTAAAAACTTATGTGGACTTATTCTGCGCAAGAATTTCTTCTAAAGCTACTAATGTTTTTAAAAACGTTTGTGACTTTTGTGGTTTATTTTGACCACAGATCTCACAGATTTTCACAGATGTTTGCGTTTAATGTTGTACACTTATAAAAATCAAAGATTTTTAAAAGCTAATGTGAACTTACTCTGCATAAGAATATCTTCTTAAGAGTGTTAAATCTTTTGTGACTTTTGTGGTTTTGTTTTTGACCACAGATCTCACAGATTTTCACAGATGTTTGCCGTTTTATCTTAACCTTTACCCCTTCGGAAGTCCCTGTAGAGGGTATGATAAGGGGCTAGAGCCACTTAAATAACGGTCTGGAGGTGGTTTATAGGTTTCAGGACACACTTATATCATTGTCAATATACATTTATCTAAGTGTCTGTAGACAGTTCTTTAAGTGGTAAGAGCGATCAAGGAAGAAGCTGAAAGTATTTCTGTAAGGGGTTCCGGACACTTGGGTAAGTGTTGCAGATTATTTTTGAAGGTGGCGCAGACCGTTTGGAAAATCCTTCCGGATACTTGTGGAAATGTCCGGAGGTTCTTTGAAAGTGCTTTCAGCCTTTATATTTGAATTCTATGTTTTGTATGAAAGCGCTGAACCAGCCTGGTTAATAATATTCAAATACTCTTTCTGTTTTTTGTTGTATGGCACCCTGATCATCTACTAATTCTTCATAAATGGAGTTGGCTTGCGGATCAAGCTTTACATTTTTATAAATGAGCTTAGATTTTTTTTGCTTAGTGGCATCTTCAAGAAGTGTTTCACTTCTCATTTCATTGATGTAGGTGTAAAAAATAGTACTGTTAACTGGTGTTTCAAAGAAATTTCCGGTTTCTTCTGTTTTTATAAGACGGTTATTTTTGTCAAAATAAAACAGCTTGGTAAGGGATATATTGTGAGCAGAATCTTTTGAAACTCTTTTGTACAGAGAATCCGAAACTTTTTCAAAATAGCCTGTAGTTTCTATCTTCTTATTTCGAGGATTAAAGGCTTCAAAATAGCGTTTGGCTTTGTCCTTAGAATGGTAGGTAATGATTTTATTGATCGACCTTTCATGTCCGCTTCCGATAGCATTGTAATATTCTATTTTTGTCAGAAAACCCTCTTTGTCATAATAGGAAATATTTTTATAGCTATTCTCCGGTGGATAAGTGGTGATCTCTGTGATGGTTTTGGGATGCCCGAAATAATTAGAAAACTGCAGGTCATTAATGATAGATTTTTCCTTGCTACTTACAAGAGCATATAACAGAATAAACAGATAGCTAAGTTTTGTTTTCATATGGTAAGGGTTGGGGAGTTTTCTATAATTTCAAATATAGGCAACTTTCTCCAATATTGGTGCATAGAGCAGGTTTTTGTTTGTCTACAATAGAGCGATAGATTATTCTGATGAAAAGGACTTTTAGATTATGTTGTTTTGGAATGTTTGAGTTATAATACTAAAACGACAAAAAAGGATTCGTTTGGAAACCGGGAGCGAGTATGAAATTCACAAAGCTTATTTACTACTATATTTATTTTATAGCGGAAAATTGGTCTTGATAATAGTAATGGTCAGTGTATTTTTTTATATTTGTTAAAATAAAAACTAATGATTATTCCTGATACGTGGACTTCAAAAACATTTAAAAGAGCAGCACAAAGACATTATATTACTTGTAGTCACTTGCTTGAAAAAATTGAATATACACAAAAAGATAAACAACCACATGTAATTACAAATATATATTATCTAAGTGGTTATATCTTGGAATGTATATTGAAATATTATATTTTAGAGCAAAATCATTTTAAAGGAAAACTTACTATTAATGATTTAGAATCAATGAAATTAAAGACACATAATATCAATGATTTATGGACCAGAATAGGATATGGTTTCCCTAAAAAAGACTTTAAATGGTCGGATATTAGCAAAAAATGGGATGTAATGGTTCGATATGATTGTAATATTATTGATGCAAATGAATTAAAAGAACATTTTGAAGATACTGTAAAACCCATTTATTTAAAAATACAAGAACAATATTAATTATGATATCAATCCTAAATAAATGTAATGAGATTAAATTATATTTAGAAAATCAAGCCAAAGAAAATATTGACTTTAAGATTTATTTACGTACAAATGAAAATTTATATGTTTATATATTAGTTAAGAATTTTGTTGATAAGTTGGAAATTGAAAAAAAAATAATTGAAATTTTTTCTGACGCTGAAGTTAATTTTCTTTCTCAAGAGTTGTTACAAAATGATGAGTTTTTCACAGATATATTTAGTAAGGATGAAATAATTCACTTAGAAAATGGACGAAGACGATTCACTTCTTTACTAAATAAAGAGGATGAGGAGCAATTAACAACATGTCCTGTAATTACTTTTTATAGTTATAAAGGTGGTATGGGAAGATCCACTACATTAGCGGCTTTTGCAACCCATCTTGCAATAAATGAGGCTAAAAAGGTAGTTATTGTCGATTGTGATTTTGAAGCTCCTGGATTTACTAATTTTTTTCTAACTAATCCTCGTGAGACAAATCAAAGACAAGGCTTTGTAGAATATTTTTTTGATAAAGAAAATGGGTTTAGTGATAAACACAAATTAGAAAATTATACATGGAAGGTTGATGCACGCTTTTCAGGGTTAGGTTCCATACATATAATGCCTGCTGGGAATCTTAATACAACAATAAATGAAGATGATTATTTTAAAAGTGACTTAAATCATTATATTGAAGGACTTTCTCGAATTGATTTTACAAATGAAAAATATATTATTAAAAAGTTTAAAGATATTTTAGAAGACTTGAATGATTCATTAAAGCCAGATATAATTCTTATTGATTCCCGAACCGGATTTAGCGATATGTTAGGAATTGCTGCATTTAAATTATCAAAAATGGTTCTAGGCTTTTTTAGGAATGATGCTCAATCATTACCTGGTCTACATTTTTTTATTGAGAATTTAATTGAAAATGAGAAGTTAGAACCATGTTTGATAAACTCAATATTACCTGAGTCACTAAGTCTAAAAAAACAATTGTTTAAGTCTTTTGAAGATGATGTACAAAATATAATTTCACAACAAGCTCCAGAATCAGAATTAAGTTTTAGCTGTTTTCCAATATCGAGAAATCAAAACTTAGAATTATTAGGTAGTACATCAGAAAATGTTTTTGACTTTATTGATATTATTAAAGAAAATGAAATCAAAGATTTCAAAGAATTATTTGAGTATCTTACTTCTAGAATACCTTATAAAGATAAAATTGATAATAATGATATCTTTAACCCTGGTGTGAATTCATCCACTAAAGATTTGCATTTGGTAGAAAATTATGACGAAAATAAAACTATCAAAGTTAAAACTAAAGAAGAAATTGATAATTTAAGCGAAGATGCCAAGGTAGAATATATAAGAGATGTTAAAGAAAAGATTTTACGTGAGACTTCTCGAAAAATAGATGCTACAAGCTTATATGCTGAAAACATGTCAATTGAAGAACAGTTTGAAAATCAACAATTTTTTTATAGAAATTGTATGAATGATATTTTCAATATCGATAAACCGTTTATATTGGGTAGTAAAGGTACTGGTAAATCCTATATATATAATGCTTTACAAAGCAAGATAATTGTTAAAAAACTACAAACAATTGCTAATATTGAAGACGACTTTTCATTTATTTATACTATTGACAAAAAAGATAGAATATTTAAAGTAAATCGTTTTAATAAAAGTGCCAGTATAGGTTTTTATTATAGATTCTGGCTTATTTATACATGGCAAATAATCCTTAAGGAATTAAACGTTTTGGATTTAAGTTTTAAAAGTTCAATTGATAGTTTTGATATCCGAGATGATGAAACTACTTTGAAAATTTTAAGTGATAAAATAAATGATACAGATTATATAATTCTGATCGAAAAAGAATTTAATGAATTAGATAAATTTTTACTAAATGGGAAAGATGTTGGTAAGAAATTTTTAGTTATTCTTTATGACCAATTAGATGAAATTGTTCATCCATCCTTATGGAATGATTGGATACCTTCCCTTATCGATTTTTGGCGTAATAAAAAATATAGTAGAATATTTGGTAAGGTTTTTATACGTAGAGATTTGTTTAATGGCTTATATGGTCTTACAAATGTTAATGACATTGAAAATCAAGCAATAAATATTGAATGGTCACAAGAGGAAATGTTCTCTTATTTTTTCAAAATTGTTTTTTCTAACGGTATGTCGGAGTATTTTTGGATAATGATGTATTTGTATAATGATTATCATTATGAACTTATTAAAAAAAATAGACAGAAATATAATAAACTTGAGCAGACTGCATTAGAAGAATACTTATTGAGACCTCTTGCTACTACTTTTTTTGGTAAAGAAGTTGATGCAGAAGGAAGTAGTAGAATGGGGGAAAGTTATGATTGGTTTTATAAAAACTTGAGAAATGGTGATGATACTATAAGTTTGAGGCCATTTATTGACCTTTTAAAATTTTCAATAGATAAATGGAAAGATAAGAAGTATCTTCAGGAAGAAGGGCTTAAACCAATTTTATTTCAAAAATATTATACTGATCGAGATGTTAGGAAAGAAGCGGTTGATAGACATTTTAAAGATATAGTTCAAAATCAAATTGGTAACAAACCAATAGAATATTTATTTGAGTATATAGATAATCACAAAGAGTTCCAATTTATAACTATCCGTAAAGATAAATTCTATAGACTTTTCAAAGAAGTATTAGAAGAATATAAAGATCGTGAAGAAATGAAAGATATTAATCCAAAAAAAATGGAAGAGCTTTTAATTACTAATGGTATAATTAAAAAGGAAAATTATGGCAGGGGTGATGAGTACAGATTTCCATTTCTTTATAAATATAGATTAGGTCTTAGAGGGAGGTAATCTAATATTTCTTATTAAAATTGCTTTTTATTTAATCCTTTTTTGAACAACAATAAATCCTGATGAAAATCAGGATTTATTCATTTATAAGTTTAAAGAAATCAGATAAACTAATTTTTCGTGCTTCACATATTTTAAAAAGTGTTTCAATAGGGATTCTATAAGTCTTTTCGCTTTTTATTTTCCTAATCGTACTTTCTTCTACACCATGATTTTTTGCAAAAGAAGTTTGAGACTTGCCTTCCTGAAGCCAAGGTATCAACCATTTCTTTGTAATGTATGAACAAATTTTCTCGTTTATATCTGTCATAGAAACAAATCAAGTAATTAAATAATAAAAAAGCACGGTCGATCGACCGTAATTGGAATTCTTTTATTACATTTATAAAAAAATACAAACATGAAAAAGACAAGCACACGTTTTGAACCTCAGCTTTGGAAAGGCGGTAAGAAGCGCTCCGGGTTACAGCTGATGGAGAACTTTTTCCAGTTCAATGATCTGGCAGCCTCTAAAGAGAAGTTAAACAGCATTATGAGTTATGCCATAAAGCGAAATAGCTGGATCAATGAAGATCCGTCGGTAGTTTTTCAGTTTCATCAGGCGGTGCGGTCGTTTGTGCGTGCATGCTACCTCATCCATTTAGAAGGAAAGAAATGGGTTGCAGATCCTCCGTTAGAAAATCCTTCTCCATGGGTTCTCGGCTTGCTTTCGGAGAAAGAATACCAAAATCCAGTGTTGGTTTTTAAAAAAGCATTCAAAGAATACAGCGTCAAAGAGTTTGATTATTTTATGTCCGGGATTGTTTATTTCTCAATGGGGATGTATGAAAATCTGCCGGAAAGAAATATCATCAATCCCTACATTCATCTGATAAAAATGCTGGATGCGGGGCATCTTATGCTGGAAAGGAGAGGGAGGTAGGAGCTGGGAGAGGGAAGCAGGAAGAAGGGAGGTATTTTAAGAAGTAATGATAGGTTTAAAACTTCTGATTTCAACGCTGTCATTCTGAATGAAATGGAATGTAATGAAGAATCTCTTATATTTCCAGGGAGATTCTTCCTTCGTCAGAATGACAGTGCTAAGCTTAAAATTTAACGCAAAGGGTTATAATATCATGATCTTATGATAAGGGAGCAAAGATGGAATTTTTCTAAGCGACCGCATAACCATAGAGCTTCATCTGCGACTTTGTCGCCCTCTTTGCTCCCTTAAATATAAAACGGTTTGAATCTAATCATTGCGTTTTAAAAAAATAAAAGGCTGCGAACATAATTCAGGAATGCAGTGAAGAATCTCATGTATTCAAGGAGATTCTTCCTTCGTCAGGATGACAGTTTAAAAAAATAAAAAGTTTCCGATCACTTGTTTTCCTTTTTTCCTCTTCTTAATTTGTCTTTATACTCCTGAAGATCTTATATTGAGTATCCACCACCGACTGGTTAAATCCGTGTGCGGCTTTTGGAAGTAAGAAATATTCTTTTTTAGGTGCTTTCAGGACATCGAAATACTTTCTTGACATTTCTTTAGGCGTCAGGATGTCCTCTTCCCCCTGAATAAGATATAAAGGAACTTTAACATTTAAATTATCCTTCATCATATCGATGGATGCTCCCATAGATTGTACGCCTAGTTTCTGATCGCCCACAAAATTCACAAATGAGTAATCGTCACCATCTTCTCTGTTTTTGCGGTCTTTCTCATTATCATACTCTGGAGCCAGAACAAACCAGTTTTCAGGAGCGGATGTAGAATTTGCCTTTTCATATTTTTTGATCACTCTGTATAGCAATCCTGAATTTTTTGCACTGGCATAAGGTGGCTGCCCTATGGTATTCAATATTTTCAGGGCGTCATTATCCTTTTTATCCTCTGCCATTTTATAGAGCCTTGCATATCTTTCTGTACTGAAGTTAGGATTCACAATTTGAGAATGTCCCACATAGGCGTAAAAAAGTTCAGGAGCTTTGGTGGCTATTTTCAGTCCGAGAGCAGATCCCCATGAGGTACCGGAAAGAATGATTTTTTTCTTTCCAAGGTGCTGCAACAGATATTGGGAAAGGGTAATGCCATCATTGGTCATTTGGTCAAGGGTTAGAGGATGGGCTTTTAAATATTCGGGAGTGAGTTCTTCCGGAGGATTATTGTGTCCGTAGGTTCTCCCGGAACCACGCTGATCCCATTGAACGACGATGAAATCTTTTTCCAGATCCTTATATAAAACATCAATATACGGAGTAATAGGACTTCCCGGACCACCATGGAGAAATAAAATGATCGGTTTGGAGGGGTTTCCATTAATAGTTACCCATTGTTCAATCCCATTGATCGGTACATATTGTTCTTCATGAATTTGATGGGTAGGAAATTTATTATCCGGGTTTTGTACTCCCTGTGCCGAAGCCCAGAATGGAAAAAGGAAGGAAAACAGGAATAGAGATAATTTAGCGCTCATAAGTGATCATGGATATTTGAAGAGTTGATTTTAAAACGGCTCAAATGTATGCATAAATTCAAAGTTTTGGATGAAATATTTTTTGAGTTGATTATAGATGCTTGGAGCTGGGAGCTTGGAGCGGGAAGCTGGAAGAAGGAAGGTTATCTGAGTCGTATTGACGGGTGGCTGGTGTAGAAACATCTGAATTTCAGCGCTGTCATTATGAACGAAATGGAATGTAGTGAAGAACCTCATCTATTTCGAAGAGATTCTTCCTTCGTCAGAAATCGAAGATTCGGCGTAGCCAATGACAGTGCTAAGCTAAGGATGTAACACAAAGGTTTACTACTATCATTATCGTATTACAAGGGAGCAAAGGTAGAATCAATAAAATTGATTTTTTTAAGCGAACGCATAGCCATACAGCTTCATCCGCGACTTTGTCGCCCTCTTTGCTCCCTTAAATATAAAACGGTTTGAATCTAATCTTTGCGTTTTAAAAAAATAAAAGGCGGGAAGATAGAAGTTATTTTAATCAGCATTATATGACGTTATTTAACTGAAAAACAGAAAACTCCTGAAGCAGAGTATACTACTGATAATATTCTTTGTATTTTTAGTACGGCAACAAAGGTGAAGGAAGTGTTGATCTTTCAATCCGAAATATTGTAAACAAATAGAAAATGAACGGCAAAATAATACAATCCATCTTTGGTTTTTCTCTTACCATATTTCTTCTTTCCTGTTCGGGAACAAAGCACGCTGTTGAGGTCGAAAAGGTGAAAAAGGATTCACTCTATACCGAAATTCAGCGGATCGGTTTGGAAGCAACCAGGAATAACAATGTTCCCGGAGTAGCCATAGCCGTTATTCAGAATGGAAAAATAGTCTGGACACAATGTATAGGATTTGCCGATAAAGAAGGCCAAAAGCCGGTAACTACAGAAACTATTTTTAATGTGGGTTCTGTTTCAAAAATGGTATCTGCGTGGGGCTTCATGCAACTGACAGAAAAGGGACTTGTAGAACTGGACGATCCTGTAAATGAATATCTGACCCGCTGGAAATTACCTGCTTCCCAATATGATATTTCAAAAGTTACGCTGAGGCGTATTCTCAGCCATACGGCAGGACTTTCGGTACATGGTTACGGAGGTTCTGAACAGGGAACAAAACTGTTGAGCCTGGAAGAATCTCTTTCCGGAAAGACCAAAAGAAATGGAGAAAGTGTACGTTTAATCAATGAGCCGGGAACACAATGGGAGTATTCGGGCGGCGGTTACACATTGGCACAGCTGATGCTCGAAGAAAGAACGAAGGAGAAGTTTGCAGATTATATGAAGAAGAACGTATTCAAACCTTTAGGATTGAATCATACAGCTTATGAATGGACAGAAGAAATGATGAAAAATTCTGCAACGGCTTACGATACTTCCGGTAAACCCATAAAGAACAGGATATTTACAGAACAGGCTGCTGCAGGACTGCAGGCAACAGTGCTGGACCTGGCGCATTTCGCAGAACTGTCATTAAACTATGAACCAAGCCAACTGAATAAAGTGTTGAGACCGGCAACCATACAATTGATGGAGAAATCTGTTTTACCGTTTTCTGACCAGGGAAAGAGTGGTCTGGGATATCGGTTCATGTATTATGAAGGATTTGAAACGGTAGGGCATACTGGAGAGAATGAAGGCTGGAGCGCTGGCTTGTTTATGCATTTGCCCACAAAGAGCAGTATTGTAATTCTCTGCAATGGTTCCAACGGAGATCGTGTTTGGTATCCCATCTATCAGAGTTGGGTAAAAAGAATAAAAGCAAACTGAAACAGCGTATTGCAATAAAAAATCCAGAAAACACTTTTCTGGATTTTTGTATGATGGCTTAGAAGATTTATTTCAGGACTTTTTCATAGATTTCATTCAGCAGGTTTTGTCTCATTTTAGAATTTCTTTGGTTTAAAAGGATAATTATGCCCCATTTTTTTGCCCTGTTGTAGCAGATTATGGAAGATTGCCCCATAGAATCGCCAGACTTCAGATAAATGGTGTTCTGATCGTCAGTACTGATCATCAGGCCTAGCCCCATTTCTCTTTTTTCATCTTTATAGTAAAGCTTTTCTGTGAGCAGTGCGGCCTCAGATATTGGATTTCCGCTGGTAAGAACTGCTTTCAGATAAGTGAGCATATCCGAGGCATTAGATTTTACTAATCCTGCAGATGCTGTAATGTTCCACTTGAAAAATTCCTGAACACCGCCATTGGGATTGTAGCCCGCTGTGATGTTTTTCACATTGAAATCTTTTGTCAGGGTGTTGGTCATCTGTAAGGGTGTGATTATTTTTTCACGGATTATTTCATCATAGCTTTTACCGTACACTTTTTCCAGTATTTGTCCCAGCAGTGTATAGCCAATGGTAGAATAGCGGTATTTACCATAATCAATGAGTTCATTGCAGTTGTTGACAATGGAAGTCAGTGTTTTTTCTGTGACATTACTTACCGGCTGCTGCGGATTTAATTCAATAAGTTTGGCGAAATCTATATCCGGCAGACCAGACTGATGAGAGGCCAGATCTGAAATTCTGATTTTGTTTCTGAGGTTTTTCTGTAAAATATAACTTTTAGGCAGGTAATTGTCAATATAATCTTCCGGTTTTAGCTTGTTCTCAATAATGGCCTGGGCAATTAAATTTGAAGTCAGAATTTTAGTAATGGAAGCAATTTCAAATATGGAATTCTTGTTAATGTCAACAGTGCTTTCTTTGCTGAGTTTTCCATAAGCCGTATAATATTCTTCATCATGACTGATAAATCCAACACTTATGGCAACATCCGGATTCTTCTGATAATTGTCTTTGATGATGGAATCTATTTTTTTGGAAATGTTCTGTCCAAAAATAAAAGTACTCATTAGTAAAAGTACTGCTGAAAGAGTGAATGAAGTTTTCATTGTATCGTTATTTTAATAGTTAAAAATGATTTCGATACAAAGATGTGGAAGTGCTTGGACCTACGCGACCGAATAAAAGTATTCGGCCGAATTGGTCTGAAAAAATACGTTCGGATAATGTGAAAAGCAAGTACGAGTAATTACAAAGTATTGTTTTGTAATGAATTGCGGTACTCGGTGGGCGTTTTCCCTGTATGTTTTTTAAAAGCAGTATTAAAGGAAGATTTTGAATTAAAACCAACTTCGTACAGGATTTCAAGAATGGTTACCTTGCTTTTTGTAGTATCTTTTAGAATATTCATGGCATGTTCGATACGATAGGTATTTACAAAATCGTAAAAATGCTGTCCTAATTGATGGTTGATAAGAACAGATAACTCACGAACGGGAATTTCGAGTTCTTTTGAAATATCCTGTATGGTTGAAGAAGGATTGAGAAACGGTTTTTCTTCCGTCATGAATTTCTTCAGCTTCAGTAATTCTTCATTGTGTATATTTTCATTGACAGCTTCGGGAGTATCATTTTTTTCTTCTGAAATCAAATCCGAAACAAGTTTTAATTTGGAATCAATATTTCTAAAAAGGCCGGGGTTATTCAGTGCCTTGTACAGATACCAGCATACAATAAAAAGCTGAAGGACCAATGCTCCTATTTTTATCCATTCTGAGATGTACAGATAATCCGAAAACTTGAAAATATTCTTCAATAGAGCAATGGAATATAAAATGGTAAGCACCACCGTAAACTGGAACAGCCAGTTGTAGGAATTGACATGGGTGCCTGCATTATTTTCAAGATAGAGCGTTTTAGCTTTTCTTAAAAGCAGAAATACAGCAGTACAATAAACAATTACCTGAATATGGAACAGAATATGATTGAACTGAAGCTCCGGCATATGCTGATGATTGACAAGGAAATTAACTTTAGAAGCGGTATCTACAGTGTAAAAACGGGGCAGCAAAACAGCATTCACAACTAAAAAGGGAAGGAGATGAATGAGATGTTTTGGTCTGAGTTTAAAATCAGAATAACAAACAGACAGCACATACAGATAGAAAACAGGAATCTGTAAAAATGCAAATGTATTTCTCAGCATTCCCAGATTGGAAGGACCACTAGAAACTGAATTCAACAAAGGTTCACTCACATCTATGGCGGTGAGGATAAGGAAAAAAGCAAAAAGGCGATTACTGGTTTTGTATTCTGTTTTGACTGTAAGTAAAAAAAATACAAGAAAGAATGAAACGAACAACGAGATTATCGTTACGATACTTAATAAATTCATTTTATCCATTCATAATGCTTTATGTTCTGTATTGATACGGGTTTTACTTTCGTAAATATAATTATTTAACCGACATCGGCATACAGGTTTCAAAGGGAAACAGAATATTGTTTGTACGTTTTAGAAAATGGAAGTTAAAAGGTTTGGAGGCTGGGAGAGGGAAGCCAGGGGCTTTGAGGTGTATTGACGGGCGATCTATGAGACTCTTCCTCGCTACCGCACTATTGTATCGTGTGGTTTCTTACAAAGCCTTTATCTTTATAAAAACATAATTGATGAGTCGTAATTACAAATTCCACAATCCTGAAGGATTATATTTCATAAGTTTTGCTGTCGTAGGTTGGCTGGATGTTTTCATTAGAAATGAGTATAAAGAAATTTTTTTGGAAAGTTTAAGATTTTGCCAAAAGAGTAAAGGAATGGAAATACATGCGTGGTGCATCATGTCAAGCCATGTACACTTAGTTTTCAGAAGTATAAATGGACAGAAACCGGAACTTATGATTGGTGATTTAAAAAGATTTACAAGCAAAGCACTTGTAACAGCAATCAAAGAAAATCCTACAGAAAGCAGAAAAGAATTTTTATTAGAATTCTTCCTCAAAGAAGGTGCAAAAACTTCAAATGTAAGCCAATATCAATTTTGGAGACATGATAATAAACCGATTGAGTTGTGGAGTAACAGGGTAATTAGCCAGAAGATTAATTATATACATCAAAATCCGGTAAAAGCAGGTTTAGTTTTCCGTGCGGAAGATTACAGATACAGCAGTGCAGTAGATTATTCTGATGAAAAAGGACTTTTAGATCATATTGTAGTTTTTAGAATGTTTGATTTATAATGCTAAAGCCACACGAAAGGATTCGTGCGGTAGCGAGGAGAGGTAGGAGCTGGGAACGGGAAGCTGGAAGCTGGAAGTTGGAAGTTATTTTAAGGTGTAGCGATAGATGGTTGGAGCGAAACTTCTGATTTCAATGCTGTCATTCTGAATGAAACGAAGTGCAGTGAAGAATCTCATAGAGTTTAAAGAGATTCTTCCTTCGTCAGAAATCGAAGATTCGGCGTAGCCAATGACAATTGCTCGTCGATCTTATCATTCTTTAAAAAAGACAAACAGCTACTCTTTATCACTATCATAACCCCCATCTTCCAGCCTCCTGCTTCAAAACTAAAAAAGAGGCTGAAAAAGCCTCTTTTTATCATTTCAAAACCTGCTGATCATAAAGAAGATGGTCATCTTCATCGAAACTTATGATCAGTACTTTATATTGTTTGGCACTGTCGTTATTGAAGAATTTAATTCTTGGCGGCACGTAATCGCTGTCAAATAAATTCGGGTTCCAGTAAAGGGTTTCTCTGGTGTCATTTTCAATTTTTTCCGGAGCATCATCATCTATCATTTCAATAGGAAACTCTGAAGGTTTATCATATCCTTTGATGATGGCTGAGTTGTTCTTTGGTGTTTCCTTTTCATTACTTTTAGATTTCATATTGCCTTTCATCGTGTAGATGGCTACGGCATCACCTATTAACCCTGATCCTTTAATGATTTTTACCATGGCAATATTATTCACAGGCATGCTTGAAATCATGGTAGGATCAGTAAGGATCTCATCTAAATACAGCTTAGCCTGCTGGCCCCGGATATAGGGTACATTTGCCCCTGAATTGTTTCTTTGAAACGTTAAACCTGCTGCTTTTCCCTGCATCCAGTCTAATATGTTAGTATATCCTGAGACATGCTGATCTTCATTTACAAAGTCGAAGACGGTAGAATTTACAGAACTGAACATTCCGGTGGAGAGCTGCTTGTCTAATTCCTGTTTGGGATCTTTCTTTTTTCCTACCAATGCTACCTCCTGAATCTGGATATCATTGCTCTCTTTCTTCCTGATATTTTTTTGAGTATTGATGGCTCTGGCAATTGCCGGAGGAAGGGTTTTGCTTTTAGCAGATTTTACCAACGTATATTTTGTACCCGGGAAATTACCTTTAAATTCTGAAGGATTTACCAGTGGTTCCACGGTGACGAATAAATTATCAGTACTTGACTCTTTATTTTCTGAATTGACAAATAATGAAACATTCACAGGCTCATCATTGTTGAGATTATGTAAATAAACATACCCGTTTTGATCTGTTTTAAATTGATTAAAGGCTGGTTGATTTTTACCTAATTGCAATACTAAATTGACATCTGAGTTGATCAGCAGAGCATTGTTTTTAATAGGTTTTACTCTGTAAGATAGATATTGCTGAGATTGGGTTTTAATGACAGGTGCAGTTCCGCTGAGTACGGAATTCCAGTCGAATCTCTTCCAGTTTTCAGAAATAAGAAGGGCGTCTAAAGCTTCAGTATTGGCATTTTTAGAAAAATATTGTGCCGGACTGTCTATTTTTGAAGTAAAATCTCCCGTTAGCCAAAGTGCGCTCAGAATATTTTCTTCATCAGGAGTTTGGGTACCGTCATCTTCACTTACCACAACAGTATAATTTTTGAAATAAGACTCCGGAGAAAGATCAATACTGTTGAAAGATCTTGGAGTTTGTTTTAAGCTCTGAGCTATGATTTCTGCTTTTTCAATCTTTAAATCACCAGGTTTTATAAAGCAGAGTCTTTGGGCCACAGGATTGTCCTGCTCATCAAAAACGACCAGTTGTAAAACACCATTCGCTCCGTTGCTGATTTTTGTAGGAATAAGACTTGATGCTTCATTCGTTAAATGGTTGATATTTGCTCTGTAAGCAAGATGGTTATTGATGAGTCCTACGATTTTATATCCCTGCAGCTGCTGTTTCAGATTAACACCTTTTAAAGTATACTTAATTCCTTCCTTAGAGCTGTGAACTTCTATATTCAGGCCGCTGTCTGCAGCCTGTGGCAGATCTATTGTCTGGCTTTTCCCTGCATTATCCTGAATAACAGCCTGGTATTTTTTTCCGGATGCCGGAGTTATTGTAAAGGAAGCAACATTTTTATCAAAAGATTTAAATGTAGTGACGGGTGTTTTTGGATTTTGTACATCAATTACTTTTCCGGTCCAGTTTTCCGGTAAAGAAGAATTACCGGATAATCTTACCGCAAATTTTGTAGGCATCCCGTTAATGAAAGTTCCCCCTTCCGGAAAGGCTTTTGCAGACCAATCAGAACTTTTAGCAATCACTAATGATTCTGTGGAATTCGGGTTGTAAACCGGAAGTGTTTTAACAATCTGAAAATCTTCATTAAAGTTGGTCATATAAGGCGTATAAGCTCTTACAAAATAAACCTGTTCAGGAAGGTCTTCTTTCAGTTGAAAATCTCCGCTGCCTTCACCATTGGTAAGGAGTACTGTTTTCCAGTCTATTAATTTTTTATCAGAATTGTACAGTTCAACAAATAGAGTAGTGGATAATGCAGAACGGTTATATCCGTCAAATACAAAGCTTTTGAACCAGATTTTATCACCAGCGGCATATTGTGATTTGTCGGTAAGCAGGTATACTTTTTCCTGTTCATAATTATCCTCAAGATTGGTAATTGCTTTTTCCAGTTTGGTTTGTGCCAGTACAGGTGTTACCATTGAAATAAGCAAAACACAGAATATATTTTTCATAAAAATCTCAGCGCATTTTAATTCTGGGCTAATTTAGTCATTTAAAGACTTCGGAAAAGGTTAAAAACTTATAATTATCCAATTTAAAAAGCATTTCTTTCAGATTTTGATGAGCAGGTTTTTACAGCCATACTGGCGCAGTTTTTTTCGGAAAAAATGATTCCATCAAAACACTCTGATTTAAGAAAAGTATTAGGGGAAGGTTCCGTATTTTATCAATAAAATGAGATGTGGTACATCAAAACCGCAAATAAATCCTATCTTTAATTAGATGAATTGGAGAAGCTTATAGATATTCGGAAAGCAATTCCGGAGACGGCAAGATAGTTGTATTCAATGAACGACCAAAAACAAAATGTAAACTATGAATGTACAGTTAAAACAGGATTGTCATTTTAAAGATGATGGTGCCGATAATTTCGGTTCGGACGTTTTAAAAGGCCTGTCCGCTCATCCGAAAAAATTATCTTCAAAATATTTTTACGACAAAACAGGCGACCGTCTTTTCCAGCAGATTATGGCCATGCCGGAATATTATCTTACCAATTGTGAGCTGGATATATTTCAGAATAAAACAGAGGAACTCGCAAAAGCAATTTCCAATATCAATGAATCTTTTGATCTCATAGAATTAGGAGCAGGGGATGCAATGAAATCATCTTACCTTCTCAGGAATTTGGTAGAAAAAGGAACAGATTTCACCTATATGCCTATCGATATTTCGGGAAATATTCTTTCTGTTTTGCAGGAAAACCTGAAGAAAAAGCTGCCTGAACTGGAAATTTTACCGTTGGAAGGAGAGTATTTTGATATGCTTGATAAAGCCACCGGGATTTCAAAAAGGAAAAAAGTAGTCCTTTTCTTAGGCGGAAATATAGGAAATATGGAAAGTGAGGAAGCAAGACATTTCTGCAGTGAGGTGAAAAGAAAACTGAATACCGGAGATTTATTTCTTGTAGGTTTTGACCTGAAGAAAAACCCGAAGACTATTCTTGCGGCTTACAACGATCCTGCAGGAATTACGGCTTCGTTCAATCTTAATCTTCTTACGAGAATCAACCGGGAACTTAAAGCTGACTTCAAGGTGGAAAATTTTCAGCACTATCAAAATTATGACCCTATTTCAGGAGCCTGCAGAAGTTTTCTGGTAAGTCTTTGTGATCAGGAAGTTCATGTGGGAAACCATTTGTTGCAATTTAACAAAGATGAGCTGATTGATATGGAAATTTCTCAGAAATTTTCTGAAGAAGACATCAAAAAACTGGCTGGAGATTCAGGATTTCATATCCTTGTTGAGATTAAAGATACTAAAAACTGGTTTGTAGATTCTATCTGGATGGTATAATTTAAAATAAATTTTTATGAAAAAAAATGCATTACTTGTAAAAGCAAATCCTCATAAAAACTGGACAAAAAGTTACTCTGAAATCCGAAATCATTCCGTTGAGATTTGCAGTCCTTTGGAAATTGAAGACTATGTGGTTCAGCCTATCGTGGATGTGAGTCCTCCGAAATGGCATTTAGGACACACCACCTGGTTTTTTGAAACTTTTATTTTACAGCCCAATTTTCCAGGTTATGAAGTCTTTGATCCTCAGTATAATTTTGTCTTCAACAGCTATTACGAAACCATCGGTGCCCGTGTTATCCGTACCGACAGGGGAAATCTTAGCCGCCCGTCTGTTTCGGATGTTTTTAAATACCGGGAATATGTAGATCAGAAGATGAATGAATTTCTTCAGAACGGATATCTTACAGAAACGCTGGAAGCTCTACTGGAATTAGGTTTAAACCACGAACAGCAGCATCAGGAATTATTATTGACAGATATCAAATATATTTTAGGACACAATCCTTTATTTCCTCCTTACAAAAAAGAAAATATTTCAAAAAACGAGAGTGATTTCAACTCAGAAATGATCAGCTTTTCAGAAGGAGTTTATGAAATCGGGTTTAAAGGGGAAGGGTTCTGTTTTGATAATGAGCTCGGAAGGCACAAAGTATACCTGAATGATTTTAAAATTTGCAGTCAGTTAGTGACCAATAAGGAATATTTAGAATTTATTCAAGCCGGAGGCTACGAAGATTTCAGACACTGGCATGCAGAAGGCTGGGATTGGGTGAAGCAGAATCATGTAAAATCCCCTTTATACTGGCATTGTATTGATGGAAAATGGATGAATTATACTTTACGCGGTTTACAGGAAATAGATATGGAGGAGGCAGTCTGCCATATCAGTTTTTTTGAAGCTTCTGCTTTTGCTTCATGGAAAGGGAAACGCCTGCCCACCGAAGCGGAATGGGAAGCTGCATCAGAATATTTTGACTGGGGAAAACGCTGGGAATGGACCAATTCTGCTTATCTTCCGTATCCGGGATATAAAAAAGAAGCAGGCGCTGTAGGAGAATATAACGGGAAATTTATGGTGAATCAAATGGTGCTTCGTGGTGCTTCAGCGGCCACTCCGCCCGGACACAGCAGAAATACGTACCGTAATTTTTTTCAGACTCATTTACAGTGGCAGTTTACCGGAATCAGACTAGCACAATAATTTTGCCTATGATTACAGTTGAATCGGTTTCAAAAAGTTTTAACGGAAAAAAAGCCGTTGATGCTATTTCTTTTCAGGCCAATGACAAGGAAATTTTGGTGCTTTTAGGAACAAGCGGCTGCGGAAAAACAACCATGCTGAAAATGATCAACCGTCTCATTGAAGTAGATTCCGGGACTATTTTGATTGACGGTAAAAATATTCAGTCGCAAAAAGTGGAAGAGGTGCGCATGGGAATCGGATTTGTTATGCAGCATTCCGGATTATTTCCCCATTACACCATACAACAGAACATAGCAGTCATTCCTGATTTGTTGAAATGGGATAAAAAAAAGACCGTCGGAAGAACTCTCGAATTATTGCATAAACTTCATCTTTCAGAAGAGATACTTACACGGTTTCCAAATGAATTAAGCGGCGGGCAGCAGCAAAGAGTAGGAATTGCCAGGGCTTTGATTGCGGATTCACCTGTTTTGTTGATGGACGAACCGTTCGGAGCATTGGATAATATTACCAAAACCGATATTCATGCAGAATTTAAATCTTTGGAAGAGCTTAAAAATAAAACAATTATTCTGGTTACCCACGATGTTCAGGAAGCATTTGATTTAGGCCATAAAATCTGCCTGATGGATCAGGGGAAGATTATTCAGACAGGAACTCCGAAAGAAATGCTGTACCAGCCCAACAATGATTTTGTTAAAAATTTTTTTGCCAAAAACCGGCTTTTACTGGAATATAAAGTGGCCAGACTGAAAGATATGACTTCTCTGATTGAAGGAAGCCGCTTCTATGAAGAACTTCAGTTTTCAGAGAATTCAAGTGTATGGGATGCGTTGCAGCAGTTGAGTGCAGATACTTTGCTTTCCGAAGATTACGAAAATCTGGTGAAAGCTTTTAATGAATACCGAAAATTCCAGACTGTATGAGTGAGCAGAGTTTTTGGCAGTTTATCACAGAGCAGCATGAGAAACTTCTTACTCAGGTTGTACAGCATCTGGGACTTACTTTTTTGTCTCTGTTTCTGGCGATCATGATTGGAGTGCCTTTAGGAATTCTCATTGCCCGAAAGACAAAATTGTCAGGTTCTGTTTTGGGAATTGCAGGAATTTTACAGACTATTCCCAGTATTGCGCTGCTTGGTTTTATGATTCCTGCTTTCGGGATCGGGGCAACTCCGGCCATTGTTGCATTGCTGATCTACGCGCTTTTACCTATCATCAGAAATACATACACCGGAATTACGGAAGTAGATCCGGCGGTCACTGAGGCTGCAAAAGCAATGGGGATGAACAGAAGACAGTTGCTTTTCAAAGTTCAGCTTCCTTTGGCAATGCCAGTCATTATTGCGGGAATCAGAACAGCGGCGGTTATCAATGTTGGAGTGGCTACTTTAGCTTCATTTGTGGCGGCAGGAGGTTTGGGTGAGTTTATTTTTGGCGGAATTTCCCTCAATAATACCAATATGATTCTGGCAGGAGCCATTCCGGCAGCGTTATTGGCTGTTCTTTTAGATCAAACCATCGCCGTTTTACAGAAATTAAGTTATCAGTCTGTAAAGAAATTAAAATATATTGTCCCGGCTGTATTGGTGATTATTGGGGCTATTTATCTTTTTGCTTCGGCTTCAAACCAGAAGCTTAAGGCAGGCTTTACACCCGAATTTATGGGGCGGCAGGACGGTGATCTGGGGCTTCGTTCGGTATACGGGCTTGATGCACATCCTCTGGTGGTAAGTGATGCCATCATGTACAAAGCAGCCTACGAAAAAGAATTGGACCTCATCAGCGGATATTCTACAGACGGCCGAATCAAGGCTTTTGATTTATATGTTCTGGAGGACGACAAGAAGATTTTTCCTCCTTATTTTGCTGCTCCGGTGATCAAAACAAAAACCCTGGAAAAGTTTCCTGAACTGGAAAAAACACTGAATCTTTTAGCAGGGAAGTTCAATGATTCAATCATGACAGATCTGAATTATAAAGCCGATTATCTTAAACAAACTCCTGAGAAAATCGCTAAAGACTTTTTAATAAGAACAAACTTATATAAAGATCCGCGCAAAGGAAATTCCCAAACCATAAAAATCGGGTCAAAAATTTTTGGTGAACAGTATATTCTTGCCGAAATTTACAAAATGCTCATCGAAGGCTATACCGATTATAAAGTGGAAACAAAAACGGGGCTTGGCGGAACGAAAATCTGCTTTGATGCTCTGATGAATGATGCAATTGATTTTTATCCCGAATATACAGGAACCGGACTGCTGGTTTTGCTGAAACCTTCGGCAAAAACAATAGAAGAAGTCTCTAAGAGCCCGGAAAAAACATTAGACTATGTCAATCTGGAATTTCAGAAACAGTACGGAATTGAATGGCTGAAACCACTCGGTTTTAATAATGCGTATGCTCTGATGATGCGAAGGAAACAGGCGAATGAACTTAACATTAAAAATATTTCAGACCTGAAGAATTATCTGGATTCAAATTAATGATCTTAAACATGAAGTACAATTTCGACGAAATCATAGAAAGAAGAGGAAGTCATTCCGTAAAATGGGACTGGGCAAAGGCTGATATCTTACCGATGTGGGTTGCTGATATGGATTTTAAAACCGCACCGGAAGTGGTTCAGGCTATCTCTGAGAAGGTTTCTCATGGTATTTTCGGATATGGCACTATTCCTGAGAATTTTCATCAGTCTGTTATCGATTGGTGGGAAACAAATCATCATTTTACGATAGAAAAAGAGTGGCTTTTGCCTGCAACAGGCGTTCTTCCGTCACTTTCGGCGATCATTCGTACTTTTGTGAAGCCTGACGAAAATATTATTTTGCAGACTCCTGTTTACAATCATTTTTTTACCATTTTAGAAAATTACGGATGTCATATTGTTTGCAATGATCTGAAATATGAAGCCGGAAATTACACCATTGATTTTGATGATCTTGAAAAGAAAGCTTCTGATCCGAAAACAAGACTTTTGTTGTTCTGCAATCCGCATAACCCGGTAGGGAAAGTTTGGACAAGAGAAGATCTGGAGAAAGTAGCTGACATTTGTTCACGGAATAGCGTGATGGTGGTTTCTGATGAGATTCATTCTGATTTGATTTTTAATAACCGTCAGCATATTCCTTTTATTTCAATAGCTCAGCATTATGAGCTTCAGTCGGTCACCTGTGGTTCGCCGTGTAAGACTTTTAATTTCTCAGGGCTGCCGATATCGTATCTGATCTCCCGGGACAAAAATATATTGGAACAGACCCGGAAAATGCTGGAACTTCAGGAAAACAGCTATCCTAATCCAATTGCTATGGAAGCGTTGATTGCAGCGTACACAAAAGGGCATGAATGGATGGCTGAACTGAAAGATTATTTGTATCAGAATTTTATATTTCTAAAGAATTTTTGCGGTGAACATCTGCCTGAAATCAATATTGTTCCTTTGGAGGCGACCTATCTGGTTTGGCTGGATTGCCGTTCATTTGATAAAACTTCTGATGAACTGTCAAAAATTCTTCTGATGCAGGGTAAAGTCTGGCTTAATTCGGGGACAATGTATGGTGAAAATGGGGAAGGGTTCATGAGAATCAATATCGGTTGTCCAAGGCAGCTCCTGACCGAAGGACTGGAACGGTTGAAAAAAGCTTTGAAAGAATAAAGCGGAAACCATGAAAAATATCAATCAGAGCAGATTATTTCTGCTCTGATTTTATTTCTATTGATAAATATTTATGGGAGAGAAGATGCCTATTGGTGTAAAATAAAACCACAACTTCCTGTGTTGTGGTTTTATTGTTATTGGCGTTAAGGAATATCATGATAAATGCCTTCTAAAAATAACATATACCTTCCGGGCTGAAATTCTCCATATGAAAACAGATAGAGTATATCATCCTTTTTAAGATAATGAATTTCTAATCCCTCTTCAGATATATATTTTTCAATGAAACTGTTTCTTACATTAAATTCACTTTCTCTGACGATGGTATCAAAACTTTCACCATCTATTTCTTTCTTTAAATCTCTTAACGGACTGTTGTAAAAATCAATCAGTTTAATTTTTTGATTTTCTATTTCAAAAATTTTTTTCAGGCATTCTTGTTCATCGCCATCAAACAATTTTTGTCTGGTTATTTTGTTTTTTCTGATCATTCGAATTTATCGTTGTATAATCATCTTTGTCTAAGGATTCTTCAAAATTGAGTGTTTTAGTCAATATTGAAAGGCGCCATATTTGATTTTTCACCCAGATATTCTATTTGAAAATAATGGGTTTCGTCCTGTTTGACATTAAAATTGGCTCCTTTAAAATCGAGAAAAAGGTCATTCTCTATTTCTTCAAGTTTCGCTTTTAATATAAACTGAGCAGATTCTCCTGTTTCAATTGAAGTGAGATTGTTAACATCATCTATAGGGATCATATAGCTTACTCCTTTATGTAATCTATCCTTGTTTTTGTCATATAAATGAACTGTTTCTCTTACGAGCCCACCCGTATTATTAGACAGGTTTAGCTTTAATGTCTCTTCAGATATATTGGAAATATTTACATAGAACAAGAAAGATTCTCCATCCTTTTCTATCTCTGCGTTTATTTTAATTTTAGTCATATTGATTTTTAATCTAAATTAATTAAAGATAACTTTTATATCTTACTGAAGAAAGACAATTAAATATAAAACCACAACTTATTATGTTGTGGTTTTATATTATATGTGAGATAATGTTTTATTTAAGTTGATGTGATATTATTATCTCCATGAATTCATTTTATAATTTGAAAAGTTAATTTTCATATCTTCTATTCTATCTTCAAGGGCTTTGATACCTGTATGCAAATACATCTCTTTTTCAGATTCATCCAGAATATAAATGATATCAAATCCTGGGCTTGGATTGGGAATAGGAACAGATAATTCGATATTACTGTCTTCTTCAAAAACATAATATTCCCAATCTTTCTTTTCTAATAGTTTCTTTTTATTCATTTTAATTTTTTTACATATAAAATGAGGCTATCTCATTGTAAAGATAGCCTCGTTAGAACTTATTTATAAAGTACTATTCATTCTTTTCCCTTGGAATAGGATCACCTGTTTTGGGATCGATAGTATATTTTTTTTGAAAACTTTCAATAGTTTCGGGTTCTCGGGTTAAAGGATTTACACCGTATTTTATGATATAGCTTGTAACGGTATCAGGTTCGCCTACATTGCCCATAAAACGAGGTGTTGGATCTGCATCATACTTATCCCACCATTCTTTTTCTTTTCTTTTTTCCTCGTCAGACATTAAAGCTCGCCTTTTGGCTTTTTCTTCTTCAAATATTTTTGAGTTAAAACGTGCAATTTGTCCTTTGTGATCTTCTGATAATGAGTCATATATGGCTCCTCCTATTTCTCCTTCTTTTTGATACAGAATGACTTTTTGTAATAAGGCATCGTCAAAGATTTCTGGTAAATTGTTAAAATCTACATAAGGTAATTTAGCATTTCTTTCTTTTCTGTACTTTTGGGCCCCTTCAGACTCTTTAAAAGTGACATATTCTTTTTGCTGATGAGGCTTAAGGATATTAAACACTTCATTAAAAATAGAATTGTTTAAATCTTCTATATTTAAAAGTAATTTTAAATTAAACTCAGGCAGTTCATTTGGGATATAATTAAAGTAATCTGTTGCGAAAATCATATTCTTTTTATTTTAATGGTTTTAGTAATTCTAGGTACTCTATTTCATAATATTCTATGTCATTGATAGTTTTTATATATTTAGGGTCAGATGTTTGACGAAAATAACCTTCATTCATAAGTACTTCTTCCTGTATCATTGTAGAAGGTGGATCTGCATCAAAGTGTCTTATGGGTCCAAGATTTTTACCCCAATCAGACAAATCATCAATATAGACACCTCCTCGTGATGTGATTTTTCTAATAATTGCAACTTTTTCTCCTGCTTTTACATTCCTAGCTGAAAGTTGAATAAATCCGTCAGCTACTTTATCATCTAATGTAGCAGAGACCATCCCTTTGAAAGCAACCTCATTTCCTTTTCCATTTTTTAAAGTTGAGTTAAAATAATCTAAACCTTCCATACGCCCACTAAGAACTGTTTTTCCACTCATATTTCGTTCTTTAACTTTTCTTAGTTTTTCTAAAGCCGTATTTAAATCTTTATAAACCTGACTGTTATATTTACCCCACCAGGAAGGTTCAAATCGTGCCGGAGTGTTCACTATTCCTCCATCTACTGTGAAAACCTGAATAGAGGTAAGTTCAGTATGAGTGGCATCACCGGTAGGTAATAATTTATTTTTATTTTTTAACCAATCAATAGTTTTTGATGATTTTTCAAAATCGGGCATCTTTTCCCAAAATTTATACCATCCATAATCTCCAAAGAAACTCTCAAAGTTTTTTACAGTTTGTGTGAAAGCTATAGGGTTATCTTTATAACTTTTAACAAAGTTAATCAATTTGTCTTGATTATTTATTTCATTTAAAACTTTAGGATCTGCTGATTCCAAAGCTTTATTGAAATTTATTAGTTCATTTTCTGCTAGATAATGTCTGAGTTGTATTATTGAAAGTTGTTGCTTGAATCCAGTCAGTTTTGGAGATATACCATCTGTCAGATTATGAGGCGTATCAATAAATTCACTATGCTGCTCCGGATTGTAAGGTTTTTTTGATGTTTGCTTAGATGTTTGCCTTTTTACCTTTGGAAGCTTCTCTAATTCTCCTCCTTTTAAATTTTTACTGCTTAATACCAACAATCCTGCTGTTAATGTCAACTGTCCTAAAATTTTAACGATAGCATCTATTTTTTCTGCTGTAGTCAGGTTTTTATTATCATGAATATCTTGTATGCTTTCTAAACCATCAGATGTAATCATCACTGCCGCAGTACCATTAAGGGCAAAATCAGTTAAAATAATATACTGCATCCCTGTTGATGATATCTTTATAATGGATGATGCCTTAGCGATGCTGGATAATGATCCTGCCATCCCTAAAAAGCTGGAGGCTATCATAATGACATCCAAAGCCAGTGTTTCGTTGGTTAATGTTCCTTTTTGTACCTTATCTATAATGCTGGCTGTTCCGGAAGTGGCACCCGTAGCACCTGCTGCTATAAATAAGTAAGGAGCAATAGGTGCTGCCGGTGTAAATGTGGCTACCAACCCAGCTACTGCCAATCCTAAAGAAGCCCAGCCCGCTCCGGTAGAAAGTGATTCCCAAAACGATGCTCCGTCAGTAGTGAAATTACCTTTTAGAGTAGGATAGTCTAATGTATTGGACGGAATTTGATAAGCAAGAATGCCATCCGGATACGTGTTTTTGCTGTCAAATTCTTCAAATAGATCTTTTAAATTATTTCCTTCATAAGTACGTTGATGCTGTACACCTGGAGTAAGATCTGTTAGTACATAATTGCCAGGATTTTTTTTGCTTTTTCCTATAAATAAATTGAGTGACAGGGTTTCTGTAGTTTCCTCATTAATGGCTACGGCATTGATTGCCAATGCTGTTTTTGGAGAAATGGTATTAAAGCTTTTATCAATCTCTTTTTTATATTCTCTGATGTTTTTTAACGCCTGATAGTCATCACTTGGTAAGATAACTTGTCGGTAAGATGCTTCCTGCCCTGTTAGGTTATTATTTTTGTCTAATACAAGACAATGAATGGTATAAACTCCTGTAAGTGATCCTAAAAAAGCAGCTGTTGTCTGGGAGGAATTCATATTCCAGCCATCTTTACCGAAATATTCTCCTCTTTTATAACCATGTACAGTGGCATTTTTAGCATATTCTACACCTAGTAATGCGCTTGCTCCATCAAACATTTCTTTGGGTGTATTGATTTCTGCAAACCAGAAATAATGATGATCTTTAGGGATAGGCTTCCCTTTAATTGAATAATAAGACTGCGGAATATGATTAATATCTGCAGCACTTACTCTTGCAGGATTTTCACTATATGTTGCAGATTCAATGTAGAAGTCCGGATTGCTTTTCTGCTCTTTGGAAGCTCCTTTTGAAAGGTTGAACTCAATAAAGGCTACCTGCTGTCTGAAATCTGAATAATTTTGAATTTTATTCTGTTTTAAATCACCAGCTGCTGCCTCTTCAAGGGTTTTAACCTGATATTCTCTGGTATATGCTCTGAATTCTTTTGTTAGGGTATTTTCTATGATGAATACGAAGGTATAGTTCCCTGGTTGATGTGTATTAATAGAAAACTGACTGATTACTGTTCCATCTTGTCTGAATGTTTTAGTATCCTTTCTAAAAGGGTATTCAAACAGGTTATACACTTTACCATCATTCCGGATCAATACTTTTCGGACAACTTCCGGCATTTTAGGGTTGCTTCCTTTGGCACTAATAACAGGTGTTTCATATTGATAGATACAATCAAACTCTATAGGTTGCCCTTCTATGGCATACTTTGTCTTAGGCTTGATCCATGATCCTTTACCTGTGACAACAACTTCCTGTAACAGCTCACCTTCGGGGTGTGCCGGCTCTGGCTCCAGTGCTGGTTGTGGCTCTTCATAGTTTGCATATAATAACCGTATAGCTTTAAATAAGTCTTTGTTACCCAATTCTTCATATAAATCCTGTACTAATCCTACTTTCCTTTTCGGTTTGTATGTTGTGTCATAATATTGAATAAGCTCGTATCGGTCTTCATAAGAAAGTTTTTCTAAAGCTTTAAAAACTTTATCTTCATCAGTTCCGGCAAAAATCCCTAGTGTTCTGTGTTCAAAGGCTTCATAAAGCATTTTTGCACGTTCAGAAACAGAAAGTCCAACTTCTTTCTCACTGTTTAAGAATTGCAATGCTTTATTCATTTTCAGTAAGGTTTCCCTGTTAAAAGTGCCGGAAGCATTAATATTATTTTTACGTTGAAAGTTAATGATCCCGGTCTTCGTTTCATTCCAGAAAAGATTCTTGTTTTCAGGTGTTTGATGTCCTAATTTATTAAGTGCATTATGAAGTGTTGAAACATGCTTCCCTTTATCAAACAATTGGATGACAGATCCGTTTTTTTCTACTTTACTGAATGCCCTGTTTTTAAAGGGATCATACGTTATTTGGGTAACTTCCGTTTTGGCGAGAGATATTTTGCTGTCCTGATCGGTGATCTGCTCTTGTTGCTCTTTATCCTCTTTATTATTGTTTTTTTGCTTATCGGACCTGCCGGACCTGGGTGCAAATGTTTTTTTGTGTCTGCTCATGATATTGGTTATTAGATGAGTGTTTATTGTGCTGTGCTAAGGGGTTTGTACATATGGGCTGAGACGGGATTGATTTTTTCCGAAAGCTTTTTCGTTTTCTATCATTAGATAAGTGCTTATTAATGAATAGGTAATAGAAGTTTCATTACGGTCATGCAATGCCATAGCAACATTTTTCATAATGTTTCGGATATTGGCACCGGTATAAGCGTATTCTTTGGTTAAATGTTTTAAAAGGTCTTCGCTTTCAAAAGTTATATTCTGGGGTAAATAATGCTCCCAAAGGGCTTTTCTGGTAGTTTCTGTTGGTCGTATTACATTGACAGAAACATCGATACGGCGCTTGAAAGCATCATCCATATTGTTTTCAAAATTGGAAGCCAGAATTGTTAATCCGTCAAATTTTTCTATTCGCTGCAATAAATACGAAACTTCCTGGTTGGCGTAGCGGTCATGAGCATCTTTTACATCAGAACGTTTCCCAAACAAAGCATCAGCTTCGTCAAAAAACAGCATGCAATTTTTACCCTGCAGCCTGTTGAATAACACTTCGAGATTTTTCTCGGTTTCACCAATATATTTGCTCACTACCTGGGAGAGGTCCACATGATACATATCAATACCATATGCATTAGCAAGAATGCCAGCAAGCATTGTTTTTCCCGTTCCCGGTGTGCCGTAGAATAAAGCAATGAAACCGGGTTTAAAGCTATGTTCACTGGTTTTGAAAAAGCCATTTTCCAATGCTTTTATATAATGTCCGATGGGTTTTATCTGTTCCCTCACATTATCTTCCAAAATAATATCTTCCATGGTGAGATCAGATTTGTAAAGCCTCCCGGGAAAGTAAGAACCATGATCCAGTTGAGGTTTTTGACCTGATAAAAAATAATTGAGATAAGCGGTATCCAATTCAATTTTTCCATGAATAAATTCTGCTGAAGAACGGTTGTAAATAATATCATTTTTCAACAGCACACTTCCATTGATGAGTTGTGCACCATACTGTGACCACAGTGATACATCTTTACCTGCCAGCAAGAAAAGCGCAGTTTGGAAAGTTGGTTTAAAGCTGCGACTGATTTTATCATATTCACCACCTGCTTCAATAGCAAATGCATTGCTGCTTTCTTCTATCTGTACAAATGTTTTCAGGATGGACGGATAATGAGCGGAAGCAATCCCCAGCGCTAAGATTATTCTGTCCACAACAGTAAGCTGATGGATGTTTACCGTAACCGAATAAGGAGATTGGTCGTCTGATGTTGGGGGTTCGGGTATTTCATAACCAGCATTTAATTCTGTTTCATCTTCCAGAAATAATTCTTTGCATCGCTTTTCAATAAGGGATTGCAGCCATTTCATTTCTTCATTTAGAGAATGATGATTTACAGTATCGGCTTGAAATAAGGGATTGACTATTTCTGTTTTTTCATTAATTTTTGTTTTTATTAATGATGGGTCTTCATGGTTATTAGGAGATTTCATAAGCTTATTTTGAATTATAGGATTGCAGTAAGGGGATTGCTGATATAAAATCAGCAACTTTAGAGATTGGTAAAACTTAGAGTATTTAGAAAATGTAACCTGTTATTACCAGTTCACAAATATGAATTTTTTCTGCCATGGCAGCTTGACAAGGCCAATGCCCCAGGAAAGCTTTTCCAGAAGAATGTCCTGTGTTTTTCGTTCTACAGTAAGTGTGTAATCAGCGTCAGTGATAACTAATTTCCCTGGTCGTTGGAAAAACTCGTTCTGTAATAATGCAGCAGATGATTTTTTCATGGGAGCCCAGTTGTGCTGCACACTTTCTATAACATTTTTAGCCTGCGTTTTATGCTTGCGTGAAAGCTTAATATGCCTGTTAATCGTTTGATGCATCGGAATATTACATAGGAATTTTTCAAAAATCATGTCATATTCAGGAGCATTTGTTCTTCCGGTTGCGATATAATGCAATAGATGGGCACACAACTCCGGATCCGTGAGCTGCTGAGTTTTTGAGTCAATGAGCTCACAATGTTCAAAGAGGGTTCTGACAAATGGATGGATTAAAATAAGTCCTGCATTCTGAATATAGTGTCCTTCATCCCGGATTGCACTTTCCTGAATTATTTCATTTTTTTCCTGAATGGTTTCTATTGAAGTTCTCACATTTTCAGGCTGATCGGCTGCATTCGTTGTGAGGCTTTCTGAAATTTCGTTTTCTGTAATAAAAGGGAATATCTTAACCAGTGTTTTCCTGTTTTGATGATTGCTTTTTGCTGCTGATAAGCTAATCTGTTTTTTTGTTGAAATTTCTTGTAAAAGATACTCCCTGAGATGGTTATCAGATGTATCCAAATACTCCGATATTACATGAAAGACCAATCGCCATATTGCAAATCTATCTGTATGATCTAGTTTCGATAGATGACGTATTGTATCGCTGTCCAGGTTAATGTTCAATTCATTATTTTTCAAAATTGCCAGGCATAACTGTGCAATTTGTTCATTGGAAAGCTGATTGATTATCCGGTTCCGGACATTTTCTTTTGATAAGGCAGGTATAATGCTTTTTTGAAAATTTCCTGTCGAAATAATGTGATCAAAAACCGTTGATTCCAAAATAGTCATGCTATTGCTCCCCGAATTCCACCAAGGCATAGTTCCTTTTTCTAAAAAATAGATAAAAGCTTTGAGCATCTTTTCCTGATCATCTACAAGATGAGCTTTAGTATTATTTTTTGTTTCCTGGGGGGAAGTTTCAATGGGTTTGGTAATTTCTGACAGTTCTTCTTTAAAGAGTTCGGCTATTTTATCTTTTAACTCAATATTTAATGCGCTGCTTTTTACATCCACATTTAATTCTAAACGCGGAATCTGCAGGGTATGACCGGCTAATTTATATTCTAAAGCCCTGATATGGTTTTCTATTTCCGGAAAAACATCAATAGACAAAAAACTATTAATATCATCTTTTATACTCAATGCTTTTGCTTTGTTGTTCACGGTAATTTCAACAAAAACTTTCTGAATGATATGATCTTGCTTCACATTAAATAGGTTTACATTATAAAATATCGGGAATTGTCAAATAATTTTACTTTTGGTCGAACTCTCCACCCCAGAAACCTGCAGGACAAAGACTAAATCTGGATCTCTGTTTGGCGCTCAATCTGCATCCGCAGCCTCTGACAAATCCATCTTTTGGACCGTCTATTACTTCCAGTGTATCTGGATTGAGCCATTTCATTGCGTTGCAATTATTGCCGTTTTTTAAAGGACATGCATTACAGATTTCTTCCCTTAAAGAGAAAATAGCTTCTTCATTTTGATTGGCCGCACCCAGTTTTGAGCGTAGTTCGTTAAAATGGCCTTCAATGATTTCATTGCGCTTGCTGAAAAGATTTTTAATATTCATAGGATTAAAGTTTTTAAAATTATTGGGTCAAAATTAGAAAGAAGAGGTCCTATTTTGCGAATGATAAGGGCACTCTATTCTGTCTTTGCAGTAAAAGAGAAAATTATTTCCTGCTGATGCAGGTTTATAGTTTTTAGAAATTGTTGGTACAAAAAACCGGATACTCCTAATCAGAAAAGCATATCATTTTTTTGGGAGATTGATATTTTAGACACTCAATAATGAATGGACAATTTTATGTTGAAATACGATGGTTTTTGAAAACAGAATGGTACTCAATTGCCAGATGAAAATTGAGCCATAATTCGGAAAGGGAAATCTAAGGACTAAAATTTAATTTTTCAATATTGTTTTTAATGCGATTATTTTCAACTATTTAACTGCTTTGTTTTTGATTTTTTTCTATAAGAATGAAAATCCTATTTACTGCAAAGACTGTATTGAGGCCTCAAAATATTTGTCTTTTGAGGGGCCGTGATTGTATGTTTGCACCATAATAATTAAGAACAGAAATTATGATTAATAAAGTATTAACAGTTTTAAAAAATCAGCTAAATGCTCCAGATGGTTTATGGGATCCCAATGTTCCTGGCGAAATAGAAATTGCTGTTGTTGATGACATCGCAAAACAGGATGAGAATGCTGAAGGAATTATTAACAAAGTAGTAATCAGTCTGCTCAACATTGAGGAAGAATCAACATTGAAAAACAGATCAAGGTATCAGCAGGTTATGGTAGACAACAATCCAGTCCGATACGATAAGGAAAGTACCCCGGCTTACTTAAACTTGTATGTGATGATTGCTGCCAACAGAAGCACGTACAGCAAATCTTTACTGAGTATTTCAAAAGTTATTGAGGTATTTCAGGCAAAAAATGTTCTGGAATATGTGGATACTAAACCGGAAAATAACTTCAGCTTCAGAATTGAGCTGCACTCTATTCCTTTTGAACAGCTAAGTTACGTCTGGGGATTATTAGGCGGGAAAATAATGCCTTCTGCTTTATATAAAATCAGTGTGATAAAAATTGCGGCTAAGGATGTGGTCCCTGTTACATTAATTAATGAAGTTAATATACAAAGTATTAAAGTTGATTAATTATACAAGCAAAAACTAAAACTAAAAACTAATAACCCTTTAAATTTTTAAACATGTTAAATTCAGCAACACCAGGTGTTTCTGTTGAAGAAATTACAAAACTTCCATACTCAGTTGCCTATATAGATACCGCTATGCCAGCGTTTATTGGGTATACTGAATTCCTTCCTGCCGGATATAATGAGCCCTTCAGAATTAGTTCTCTTTTAGAATATGAACAATATTTTGGAAAAGCAAAAAAAGAAAATATCCAGTTAAAAGATGTAGAAGGCCAGGGAACAACTATTGTGGCACCTCAGGTACAGTTTTTAATGTACTATTCACTGCAGATGTATTTTGCCAATGGCGGCGGACCATGTTATATCATCTCCGTAGGGGATTATACCTCAGCAGAGGTACAATTATCCTCATTGGAAGCAGGGCTCAATAAAATTGATCATAAAAATATTAAAGAACCGGTTCTGATTATTTTCCCTGATGCTATTTCGTTAACCAATGAATCTGAGTTTTATAGCATCTATAACCAGGCCATTGATAAAGCTAAAGATGAGACGAAAAACAGATTTGTTATACTGGACACTTATTACGGTAATTCCGTTACCAGGTCAAACAATCTTACTACTATTGAAGCTTTTAGAAATAATATAAACCCAACCAATCACGGGGCAGCTTACTTTCCTCACTTAAAAACTATTTTGAATTATACTTTTGATGAAACTCAAACTCCTATAATACATACCGGTTTACAAAAGGCCGGACAGGACAGTGCTCTTTTCTATGCAGGTGAGACCGCTGCTTTAGATGAATTAAAAAGTATGGCAAGCGCTGAGATTTCAACCGGATCTGCCGATGCTTACGTCCTTGCTGATTTATTAGATCAGGCTATTGCGATAGCAGAAGAAGTGAATGAAAATGCTGATGCAGGTGATAAAAAGAATGCTTTAACAGCAGCAATTGCTGAGGCAAAAATTGTGTTGGAAGCTATATATGACGGAATAATAGATGATTTTATGGTCCCAGATAATTCAGATGAAAACACACCTGATTTCACTGGAGAGTTTACGGCATTAAAAACTGCAATTCTCGAGGTAAAAGACGAAAAAGGAGATGCAGACGGAATAACGCTTAAAAATTTAGAATCCTCTAATTCTGCACTATATAATCAGGTAAAAAAAGAAATACAGTCATTAAAAGTTGTTTTACCACCATCATCAGCCATAGCAGGAGCATACGGTAGAATAGACAGTATAAGAGGGGTGTGGAAAGCTCCGGCAAATGTCAATATCAGCAATGTCCTTGCTCCGACAGAAAAAATTTCCGATCACGAACAAGCTGCTTTAAATATAGATCCTTTCGGAAAATCTATCAATGCGATCAGAACTTTTACAGGAAAAGGAACCCTGATCTGGGGAGCCAGAACCCTTGAAGGGAAAGATAAAAATAGTGAAGGGAAAGATAACGAATGGAAATATATACATGTACGCCGCTATCATAATATGATCAGACAGGCGATAACAGAAGCACTTGATAAGTTTATTAATGAGCCTAATATTCCCCACACATGGTTACGGGCAAAAACAATGTTGGAAAACTTTCTTAACCAGCAATGGATGGAAGGTGCGTTGGCAGGCAGCACTCCGAAAGAAGCTTACGAAGTTACAGTTAAGGGAGTAGAAGGCACTACTATTATGAATGTTGATCTCAAAATAGCATTAGTGCGTCCTGCAGAGTTTATTGTGCTCAAGTTCTCACACAAATTGCAACAGTTCTAAACCATAAAATCAATAAATCAATCACGAATAAATACCCGAAGTTCTTCTTCGAGGAATAATTAATATTAACGTAAAATTTTTAAAAAATGAATTACAAAACCCCTGGAGTTTACGTGGAGGAACAAGGAAAATTTCCCCCTTCCGTAGCGCAAGTTGAAACGGCTATCCCTGCTTTTATTGGGTATACAGCGGATGGACCGAAAAATAAACCAACGAGAATTGCTTCGATGTTGGAGTATGAACAACTTTTTGGAAAAGCAAATCCGGAAATCTTCGCTGTAGCTTTCAAAGATGGTGTTGCAACAGCCACACAACCTAAAATAAGCGATTTTAAAATGTATTATGCTATGCAAATGTATTTTGCGAATGGCGGTGGAGCTTGCTATATTGTTTCGGTTGGAGGTTACAATGATGAGGTAACTGTTGGAACTTCTACAACAGAAGCCGGAACTTTATTATATGGTCTTGAATTACTAAAAAAAGAAGACGAACCTACTCTTATCGTTTTCCCGGATCTTCAAGGTTTGGTTGCCACTGCTGCTGAAGTTATCGCGGCAGACGATGCTTTACAAGCTTCCATGGATAATAGGAATGTAGCTGTTGCTGCTGAAGCTGCTGCTAAAGCCGTTTCAAATGCTGTTGACGGTGCTGATGTAGCTGCTGCTGTAGCTGCTGCCGTTGCTAAAGCTGCTGATTATGAAGTTACCAATCCTGGAAATCTTAGCGAAGTTGCTGCTGTTAAAGCTGCTCAAGATGTTGTAGCCGCGGTTAAAGTAACCGCTGCTGTTGCCAATGCTACTGTTCCTGCTGTTAAAGCTGCTGCTAAAGTTGTTGCAGATGCTTATAATGAAGATCTTGCTACTACTAACATTATTTCTGGTTTTGCTTCTGAAAATGCTGATAATGTTTCTGATGCTAACATAGATTCTTTTATTACTGAGGCCTATTCTGTATACAATAGTGCTTTGAATCAAGCAGAATCTATGAAAGACAGATTCGTTATCATGGATGTTCTTGGCAATGATACTATTTTTAGAAAAGAAGTAAAAGCTAAAGGTTTAAAGTATGGAGCGGCTTATTATCCAAAATTAAAAACGGTTTTGAGTTATGATTTTAATGAAGCTAATGTTTTAGTTACGGGTGCAGCTGGTATTAAAAATTTAGCAGAATTAAAATTAAAAAATTCAGAATTATATAACCAGGCTAAAACAGCAATTGAGTCTCAACAGGTGGTATTGGCACCGTCATCGGCTATTGCCGGAGTTTACGCCAAAGTAGACAGTACTTCCGGAGTATGGAAATCACCAGCTAATTTAGGACTTAGCCTGGTAGATGTACCGGCAGTAAAAATCTCCAATAAAGAACAGGAGCTGCTTAATGTAGATGCTACATCAGGAAAATCAATCAATGCGATCAGAACTTTTGCAGGAAAAGGAACATTGGTTTGGGGCGCAAGAACATTAGACGGAAACAGTAACGAATGGAGATACGTATCTGTACGCCGTTTCTTCAACATGGTAGAAGAATCTGTGAAGAAAGCTACAGAACGTTTTGTCTTTGAACCGAATACAGCCAATACATGGATCCGTGTACAGGCAATGATCGAAAATTATCTTGATCAGCAGTGGAGAGACGGTGCATTAGCAGGAAGCAAGCCGGAAGAAGCTTATTATGTAAGCGTTGGTTTAGACAAAACAATGTCGGCTCAGGATATCCTAGAAGGAAGAATGAATATCGAGATCGGTATGGCTGCAGTACGTCCTGCTGAATTTATCGTACTACGTTTTTCACACAAATTACAGGAAGCATAAAATCAATTAAATAACAATAAAATTAAAAATAAATTATGAGTACATATCCATTAGTAAAGTTTGCCTTTGAAGTAGATTGGGGCGGAACAAAAGTAGGTTTTCAGGAAGTCAGCGGATTAAATGTTGAAGCAGCTTTAATTGAGTACAGACACGGTGCGAGCCCTGATTTTAGCAAGATTAAAATGCCTGGAATGAAAAGTTTCAGTAACATCACTTTAAAAAGAGGAACTTTTAAAACAGATAACGAATATTTCGACTGGTTCCAGAGTATTCAGCTAAGCACAGTAGAGCGCAGATCTATTACGATCTCCCTTTTAGATGAAACAGGAGCGCCTGCAGTAACCTGGAAAGTGAAAAATGCATTCCCGCTTAAATTACAATCAACAGATCTGAAAGCTGAAGGTAATGAGGTAGCTATCGAAACCTTAGAAATTGCACACGAAGGATTAACTATTGAAAATAACTAACATTAACTTTAAAATTTAAAAAAAATGAATTACAAAACACCTGGAGTTTACGTAGAGGAAATTGCGAAATTCCCACCATCTGTAGCACAAGTAGAAACAGCTATTCCTGCTTTTATCGGGCACACGGATAAAGGACCAAGAAATGAACCGACAAGAATTTCTTCTATGTTGGAATACGAAACGATTTTCGGAGGAGCAAAAGATGAAAAAACAGCGTTCTCTGTTACGATTGAAGATACTGTTGTAACTGCAAAAGTAGACAATACAAAGCTAAGTCCTTATAAAATGCATTATGCTATGCAAATGTATTTTGCTAATGGCGGCGGGCCATGTTATATTGTTTCAGTAGCTGATTATGATAAAGCTCCTGCATTAGGAACAGAAACAGTTGCCGGCGGTTTATGGTTCGGATTAAAATCACTGGAAAAAGAAGATGAGCCAACACTTATTGTTTTCCCGGATGCTGAAGTTTTAGGAGCAGATGCTTACAAATTATACAATAAAGCTTTGGATCAGGCAGAAGATTTGAAAGACAGATTCGTTATTATGGATGTTTTTGCAGATGCAGATGCTTTCAGAGCAGGAGTAAATGCTACAGGTTTAAAATATGGAGCAGCTTATTATCCAAAATTAGAAACCGTGTTAAGCTATAGCTTTGATGATAAAGATGTTAAAATTGATAGCTATAAAGAATTAAATGCAGCAGGAGTCCTTGTAGATGTTACAATGCCTCAAAATGAAAACAACCTAGCATGGTTGAAATCAAAAAGTTCAGCGCTGTATAACCAGGCTAAAAAAGAAATTGAATCTAAAAGAGTAGTATTGGCTCCATCATCGTCAATTGCCGGAATTTATGCCAAAGTGGACAGTACTTCCGGAGTATGGAAAGCACCAGCCAATTTAGCAATCAGCAATGTACTGGCACCTGTTGTAAAAATTTCTAATGAAACGCAAGACGGTCTTAACGTAGATGCGGTAGCAGGAAAATCAATCAACGCGATCAGAACTTTTACAGGAAAAGGAACATTGGTTTGGGGTGCAAGAACCTTAGACGGAAACAGTAACGAGTGGAGATATGTACCTGTACGTCGTTTCTTCAACATGGTAGAAGAATCTGTGAAGAAAGCTACAGAACGTTTCGTTTTTGAACCGAATACTGCCAATACATGGGTTCGTGTACAGGCAATGATCGAAAATTTCCTTGACCAGCAGTGGAGAGACGGTGCATTAGCAGGAAGCAAGCCAGAAGAAGCTTATTACGTAAGCGTTGGTTTGCACAAGACAATGTCTGCTCAGGATATTTTAGAAGGAAGAATGATTATTGAAGTCGGTATGGCTGCAGTACGTCCTGCTGAATTTATCGTACTACGTTTTTCACACAAATTACAGGAAGCATAAGCTAAATTAAATAACAACTAAAAAATAAATACATTATGAGTACATATCCATTAGTAAAGTTTGCCTTTGAAGTAGATTGGGGCGGAACAAAAGTAGGTTTTCAGGAAGTCAGCGGATTAAATGTTGAAGCAGCTTTAATTGAGTACAGACACGGTGCAAGTCCTGATTTTAGTAAGATTAAAATGCCTGGAATGAAAAGTTTCAGTAACATTACTTTAAAAAGAGGAACTTTCAAAACAGATAACGAGTATTTCGACTGGTTCCAGAGTATTCAGCTAAGCACAGTAGAGCGCAGATCTATTACCATCTCTCTTTTAGATGAAACAGGAGCACCTGCCGTAACCTGGAAAGTGAAAAATGCATTCCCTCTTAAATTACAGTCAACAGATCTGAAAGCTGAAGGTAATGAGGTAGCTATTGAAACGCTTGAAATTGCACACGAAGGATTAACTATTGAAAATAACTAATCATGGCAGTTTTATATCCTCCAACCAGTTTCTCTTTTATTGTTAACGGGATTTCAACAACAGAGGGTATTGACTCCAGATTTCAATCTATATCTGGTTTATCAACAGAAATTGGAACTGAAGAATATGCCGAAGGAGGCGAAAACAGGTTTACACACCAGCTTCCTTTGAGACCCAAATATCCTAATCTGGTTCTTAAACGTGGGTTAATCGTAAGTTCCGGATTGATAAGCTGGTGCAGAAATGCGATGGAAAACTTCCAGTTTGAACCCAGAGACCTGATCATTACTCTTTCAGGAGGAATTCAGTCTACAGCACCCTTAATGGTTTGGAATGTAGTGGGAGCATACCCAGTAAGATGGGAAGTGTCAGAATTCAACGCAGAAGAAAGCAAACTTGCTATTGAAACAATAGAACTGAAATATAGATATTTCACAATACCCTCATCGTTAGCAAGCTTAGGCTTGTAATTTCTAAATCAAATCTAAGCACCTGAACGTGTGTTAGTTTAAAGATAACTTTTACCCAAATCTTTTTTCATAAAAAATAACAGATTGGTCTACAACAGAGACTGAACACACCCTTCATGTGCTTGGATTTTTAAAAATAAACATGTTAAATCATTGGTTATTAGTGTTTTGAATATTAATGATCGATTAAAAAACAAACGAAATGCCAATAGAAATAAAAGAGCTTCACATTAAAATAAATGTGGACGAAAAAGCTACAGCTACCACAACTGCCGCATCGGTAGATGAAGCACTGCTTATGCGTGCGATCAGTGAAAGTGTGGAGCAGGCCGCAAAGATAGAACAACGTAAAAAAGAAAGATAATGAGAGGAGCAATTCAAAAACTGACAATCGGAACATACGAAAACTCTGATTATGATAAAAGAATTCAGAGCGGTGCTTTTAAAGCTTTTATCAATCCTACAGGTTTTTCTATGACCTATAAAACGAAATATAATAAAGACCAGGCAGATGGTAATTCTAAACCTAATTTAGGATATACCTCATCAGCATCACCTGATTTACAATTAGAATTTCTATTTGATGGGACAGGAGTTACGGAAGCGAATTCCGGTATCAAACTGATCAACAAAATTAGAGGAAAATCATTTGCGAAAACGGCCGTAACAAAACAAATTGAAGATTTTTATAAGGCGACAGGTGAGCTTGAAGGCTCTATTCATAAACCCTATAATGTTATCCTTAATTGGGGAAGTTTTGAATTTAAAGGAGTGCTTTCTGAATTAACTTTAGAATATAAGCTATTTGATAACGAAGGCCAGCCTCTAAGAGCTATAGGAAAGGCAACATTCAGTGAATCAACAAGTCCGAAACTTGCCGGTAAAATTGAAGATAAACAATCACCGGATCTTACCCACAAAAGAACAGTACAGGCCGGTGATACACTGCCATTAATAACAGAAAGAATTTACGGAGATTCCAAATACTATCTGGAGGTAGCTAAAGTGAATAACCTTATCAATTTCAGACAGTTAAAACCAGGTCAGGAATTATTCTTTCCGCCATTAGAAAAAGTTTCATAATATGAATAATAGCGGATACATACAAACAGCAAAAAATCCAGATTTAGTCACCCATAAGGTCATGTCTGGAGGAACAGAACTGCCGGGGAAGTACGGGGTGAAAAGCATTGTCGTGGAAAAAGAAGTCAATAGAATTCCTTATGCCCGCATTGTTATTTTAGACGGAAGTGTACCGGAGCAGGATTTCAAGCTCAGTAATGAAGATCTGTTAATTCCCGGAAAAGAAATTGAGATTACCGCCGGATACCATTCTGAAGAGGAAACCATTTTTAAAGGAGTTGTGGTAAAGCACAACATAAAAATCAGAAACGGTTCTTCTTACCTCATCATAGAATGCAGAGATAAGGCTGTAAAAATGACCTTAGGAAGAAAAAGTAAGTACTTCTACGAAAGCACAGACAGTGATGTCATGGAGGAACTCATCAGTAATAACGGGCTTACTGCCGATGTGGAAACTACTTCAAATTCACATAAGGAATTGGTACAGTACCAGGCTTCTGATTGGGATTTTATGCTAACCAGAGCGCAGGCAAACGGTAAACTTTGCTTCGTTGAAGATGGAACTATCAAAATTACTAAACCTGATTTTAGTGATGAAGCTGTAGAAACAGTGGTTTACGGATCTTCTGTACATGAATTTGACGGAGAAATTGATGCCAGAGACCAGTTCAGTAAAATTACCGCCAAAACATGGAGTTATACAGATCAGGAACTAACAGAAGTGGAAGCGAAGGATCCGGCGATTAAGCTCAATGGAAACCTTTCATCAGGTGATTTGGCAGATGTCTTCGGAATTGAAGATCTGCAGCTGAAGCATGGTGGAAACCTTACTCAAAGTGAGCTTCAGGAATGGAGTGATGCCAAAGCAACTTTCCAGCAACTGGCCAAAACAAGAGGAAGAGTACGATTTCAGGGAATCCCGGCTGCCAAACCAGGAGTTTCATTAACACTGCAAGGAGTAGGAAACCGATTCAACGGGAAAATATACGTAACCGGTGTCCGTCATGAAATTGCCGAAGGAAATTGGTTGGTGGACGCTCAATTCGGACTTTCTCCAACATGGTTCTCAGAAACCTATGATGTAAGTGAAAAGCCAGGCGCAGGAATTATGCCTGCCATAAGCGGATTGCATGTAGGGGTAGTATCACAACTGGAATCTGATCCTGACGGAGAAGACAGAATTCTGGTACAGATTCCTATCATTAACAGCGAGGAAGAAGGAATCTGGGCACGTATTGCCACTCTTGATGCGGGTGAAAACAGAGGATCATTCTTCAGACCCGAAATCGGAGATGAGGTGATCATCGGATTTATTAATGATGATCCCAATGACGCCGTTGTGCTTGGAATGCTGAACAGCAGTGCAAAACCAGCTCCTCTTGTAGCTTCTGATGATAATCACGAAAAAGGATTTGTTACCCGAAGCGAAATGAAAATGATTTTTAATGACGACAAAATTTCGTACACACTGGAAACACCAAAAGGGAAAAAAGTGATTGTAGACGAAGATGCCGATGTCATTACAATAAAAGATGAGCATTCTAATACTCTTACCCTGAATAAAGACGGTATCAGTATGGAAAGCGGAAAAGACATTAAGATCAAAGCAAAAGGAGACATTAATATGGAAGGAACCAATATCAATGTAAAAGCAAGTGCTCAATTCAAAGCAGAAGGCAGTTCCGGCTCAGAGCTTAAATCAGGAGCAGTAACAGTGGTAAAAGGATCACAGGTAAAAATTAATTAATCATGAAACCGGCAGCAAGAATTACAGATATGCATACCTGTCCTATGGTAACAGGAAATGTTCCCCATGTAGGAGGCCCTATAATGCCGGCAGGAGAACCCACCGTGCTTATCGGCGGAATGCCTGCAGCAAGGCAAGGAGATAAAGCAGTATGTACCGGGCCACCGGACACCATTGCATCAGGCTCTTCCAGTGTTTTAATCGGTGGGAAACCTGCCGCAAGAATGGGCGATTCTACCGCTCATGGAGGAGTGATAACCGCAGGGGAAGCTACTGTTTTAATAGGCGGATGATATTGAAGGAAGCTTTTAACACAATCATAAGCTACCCTATAAATAAAACCTGACTAAAACTAAAAATGTAAAACATCAATAACAAAACGGTTAGAATAACCAAAACTCTATGCCACAGATGCAGGATGTGAACATTCAATATAACAAATTAACGTATGAAAATAAATACAGATTTTTTAGGAACAGGCTGGAGTTTTCCGCCTGAGTTTAACGAAACTGAAGGAAAACTGGCCATGACCACAGATGTGGAAGACATCAATAACAGTCTTAAGATTTTATTGTCAACGCGCCCCGGTGAACGTGTCATGTTCCCCAACTACGGGTGTGACCTGCAGGATATGCTCTTTAAACCACTGGACTTAACGCTGATTACCCAAATGAAAGGAATCGTGGAGCGTGCTATTTTATATCATGAACCCAGAATCAATATTCTAAGTATTGAAATTGATACCCAGGATGAGCTTCAGGGAGAAGTTTTGATACAGGTTGACTACGAAGTAAGAAATACTAATACAAGAAGCAATATGGTTTTCCCTTTTTACAAAGGAGAAGCTACCGAAATATAATGAATTACGGGATGTCTGTAGCCATTTTGAATACTACCAAACACTACAATAAGTATTGCATCTGACCATAGAAAGATAAATATAAACAAATGAAAAAAACAGATACATTTTCACATTATCGTGAAGGAAAATCACAAATGCAGCGCTTTTTAGCAGAATTAGATCCTGGGAATCTTGAGTTACACGATTTCGATTTGTTTGACTGGCTATTATTCGCCAACAATTTTGCAAGTCATGTAAACTATTTTCACAAAGATGATCATACAGCACCAAAAGGAAAATGGGGAAACTTCTTCCTGGGTGATGATGCCAATGCGATCCCACGTAGAGAAAGCGTTGAGTATAAAAGTATGAAAAAACAGGTTACAGATCTTATGTCCCAGTTTGAACAGGATAGCAGCCTTACGCCTCACCTGACATTATTTGTATGCTTTTTAAAATTATTGGATTTCTCAAAAAAAGCCTTCAATAATCTGACGAAAAGACACCTGGATTTCTATTATAACGAAATTCTTCAGATTCAGAAAAATGATGCCAGATCAGACAAAGTCTATGTGATCTTTGAACTCGCCAAAAAAGCGATTCAGGAAAAAATTCCGGCCGGTACATTGCTGGATGGAAATAAAGACGTTAATGGCAAAAAAAGAATCTATAAAACAGGTGATGAAATTATTGCCAATCAGGCAAAAGTAGTGGAGATCAAAAGTTTCTTAAATGATGCTGAAAAGAGAGAACTGAAAATGGCTCCGGTGGCTAACTCTGTTGACGGTTTGGGAGATAAATTACCGGAAGATGGTAATTATTGGTGGCCGTTTGGATATAATTCCGATGAAACCAATTCAAATAAATCTATTTATAAAGAGCTTCCAAATGCTAAACTTGGCTTTTCAATTGCCTCCTCGCTATTTGATTTAAAAGAAGGAGAACGTACAATCACCCTTAAGATTGATTTTAATAAAAATTCAACCCAGAAATTACAAAATCTTTCAAAAACAGATATTAAAAATAATATCAAAGTGCTTTGCAGCGGGGAGAAAGAATGGTTGTCAGGTGCTGGTTTGACGTGTATTAAAAACGAAGAAGAAAGATTAGAGCTTTCTATTACATTACCTAAAGAGTTCCCGGCAGTTGTAAAATACAATAAAGAAGTGCTGGCAGAAACATTTCAAACCAGTTTCCCTGTTGTAAGACTGATGATTGAAGGAGAAGAATATTACGACATGTATGAAGCTCTTTCAGAAAAACTGATAAAAAATATAGAAATAGCAGTTGATGTAAAAGGAGTAAAATCTATTCAGATAGAAAATGACAACGGGGCATTAAATTCAGAAAAGCCTTACTATCCTTTCACCGCACAACCTGTTAAAGGATCTAATTTCTATATCAGATGTCCTGAAATGTTCTCCAAAAAATGGCAGAATGCAGACATTACGATCAACTGGAAGAATGCTCCGGACTCTATAAAAGATTTATACAGCGGATATGTTATTCAGCCTAATCAAAATATAAGTCTAAGCGATTTTGAGGGCTTAAAAAACTCCTCAATCGTAGGTTCTGATGGTTATTTCAAGGCAGATGTTGCATTGCTGGATAAGGAAATCTGGTACGAAAAGGCCAATGATATTGATGTGTTCAGTAAAGAAAAAGATGCTTATAAAATCCGGTTTTCTGTAAATAATGCAAGTAATAAGGCCGGAACAAGTGAGACGATCAGGGTAACACTTAATCAGTCGTCATTACAGGATGTGTATCCTAAACTGTATACATTGGCATTATCAAGTAACCCGACTTTTAAAAAACTTATTCCCAACGAACCGTATATTCCTTTTGCTGAAGATATAGAGCTGAATTACAGCGCAAAAGAAAATGCATATTCGTACTTAGAAAGAAAATCTGCCGGAGAAGCTTCAAAAAATAACGAAGTGCAGCTGTATCATGAAGATGCATTCGGACAATATGAAAAAGAAGTTGAAACCAAAAGTATTGTACCGGTGCACCAAAATGGAGGCGAATTGTACATCGGCCTGGAAGCAATGCCTCAGACCACAGTTTCACTATTAATTCAAATGCTGGAGGGAAGTGAAAATCCTTTAGTGGATACCTTCCTGGAAAAAGAATTTATAGAATGGCATATCCTTTCAGGCAATACATGGATGAGTTTGTCGGATTATATGCTGCAGAACGATACCAGAAAGTTCCTGGAATCAGGGATTGTCAAGTTCAAAGTGCCTAAAGATATTAACAAAAGCCATACAAGATTTACCGACGGATTAGTCTGGATCAGGGCAAAATCACAAAGAAGCTATGATGCAGTATGTAAAATTCAGGGAATCTATACACAGGCTGTTTTAGCAACATTCCAGAATCAGGATAATGATCTTTCTCATCTCAATAATGGGTTGGAAGCAAAAACCATTGCCAAGCTGATCTCCAGAGTTCCTCAGGTAAAATCTGTCAGCCAGCCTTATAACTCGTTTGACGGGAAATACAAAGAAGCAGATACCGAGTTTTACAGACGTGTGAGCGAAAGATTAAGACACAAGCACAGAGCTATTACACAATGGGATTATGAACATTTGGTATTACAGGAATTCCCGGAAGTTTTTAAGGTAAAATGTTTAAATCATACTTCCGAAACATCCTATATGGCTCCGGGCCATGTAACCCTGATGGTAGTTCCGAACATTAAAAATAAAAATGCTTTTGACGTCTATCAGCCCAGAGTAAGCAGAGCCTCTTTGAATAAAATTCAAAATTATGTAAATGAATTGAATACAATGCATGTTACCGCTCAGGTGATTAATCCCAATTATAAAGAAGCAAAAGTAGAAACAAAGGTCAGGTTCTTTGAGCAGTATGACGAAACATTTTACATCAAACAGCTGGACGAAGATATTAAAAAATACATATCGCCATGGGCTTTTACAGACTCTGAAAATATTGATTTTAATGTAGAGTTGAATGTTAATCAGTTGGTTAACTATCTGGAGCAGCTGTATTATGTAGACTACATTGATGATATTAAAATACTGGTGAACAATGTCCCGCAAAGGAAATCTTTAATCGAAGTGGATCCAAAATCAATTCTGGTATCTGCCAAGCAGCACAATGTTACTATTACAGAACAGGTATGTATTTAATAATAAATAAGAAGAAACATAATCATGTCAGAAAATAAACATATTAGTATATCAAAAAATATAGAAACCGGGGATCAGACAGATTTTCATTTTCTACGCAAAACAGGGATTGAATACATAGAAAAGTTAGGAGGAAAACTCTGGACCGATTATAATTCTCATGATCCTGGGATCACCACTTTGGAAGTTCTAAGCTATGCCATCACGGACCTTGGGATGAGGATGAACCTGAACATGGAAGATATCTTAGCATCTGATGATTTAAAAACAGACATTCATACTCAGTTTTTAAACGCTGCAGAAATTTTACCGTCAAGACCTTTAAACGAGCTGGACTACAGGAAGCTGTTTATAGATGTCAACATGGCAGGAAGTCTTAAAAGACCGATCCGTAACTGCTGGTTAGTTCCTAAAAATGAAAAATTATACGTTGATTGTAAAACCGGGGATTTAGACTTTAAGCCTATCGGAGACAAGACACAAAGCTTTAATGTAAAAGGAATATATGACCTTTATGTAGATTATGCTGAAGATATTGATAAAGATGGAATCGGATGTGAAAAATCTAATGTTAATATCAAAATATTAAACAGTTACCACGCTAACAGAAGCCTGTGTGAAGATCTGGCAGAAATTAAAGAAGTTGAAATCCAGAAAGTGGCCGTATGTGCCCGCATTGGACTTGTCAGCAAAGCAGATGAAGAACTCGTACACGCTAAAGTAATCAGAGCCATCAATAATTATCTGTCTCCGGAGGTACATTTTTATTCATTGAAACAGATGCTTGATAAAGGTCTTACGACAGATCAGATCTTTGAGGGACCTCTTTTGGATAACGGCTTTATTGATACGGAAGAGCTTAAAAACAGCCAGTTAAGAACAGAAGTTCGTCTTTCTGATATCATCAGTGAGATCATGAAGATTGAAGGGGTTAAAGAAATTCACGACGTTTCTATTGCAGGTTGTGATAATATCATCAAACAAAATAACGATTGGCTGATCTGTATTGAAAAGGGCAGAAAACCGGAACTGTGTGAGCTGAGCTCATTCAGCTACAGTAAAGGATCTCTTCCGTTAAATATCGATGATAAAAAAGTTCAGGATTACCTGGAGACTCTTAAGAGAGAAGAAGAAGTGCTTAGAGATGATGCAAGACAAAATAAAGAATTGACATTACCTCAGGGAACTTCATATGATATTGCGAACTACGCTACTATTCTGAATGAATTCCCGGATACCTATGGAGTAGGAGAATCAGGAATTATAGGAAATCAATCCCCGGAAAGAGAAGCTTTGGCCAAACAAATGAAAGGGTATTTGCTGTTTTTTGATCAAATCCTTGCCGGATATTTCAAACATCTTGAAAAAATAAAAGAAGTATTAAGCATCAATGGGAAGTTAAAAAGAACCTTTTTTACACAGACTCTTAAAAATATTAAAGGTTTTGATGAACTGGTTTCTGAATATAATACAGAAAATGATGATCAGCTTACAGACTCATTGTATAAAGAGCTGGATAACAGTGTGGAACGCCGAAATGAGGTGTTGGACCATCTGATCTCCCGTTTTGCTGAAACATTCAGTGACTATACTTTCTTAATGAAATCACTGTATGGAAAATCTACCGATGAAATTGTCTTAAGGAACAAAGAAAACTTCTTAAAAGAGTATTCATCATTAAGTAAAGACAGAGGATTAGGTTATAATTATACCCTGATCGGAGATTCTGATCTGTGGAATACCAGTAATATTTCCGGTGTTCAGAAAAGAATTGCCCGTTTGCTGGGAATTAAAGATTATACCCAGAGAAATTTATCCCAATCACCGGTATCCATCATTGAAACAATAGACAATGCCGGTAAAAAAACGTATACCTGGAAAATAAAAGATACCGGCAACAATATTGTCTTATCCTCTGTAAACAGCTACACGACTGAGCACATTGCAATCAAAAACCTGAATGAAGCCATTTATCAAACCATTCAGATTGATCAGGAAGATCTTGAAAATGCATTAGCCAGACTGGATGAGAGCAAGCCGGAAGAAACATTGGAAAAACTGAAAAATTGTGAAGAGGATTACTGTATAATTGGAAATATAAAAATCCGTGTTTCATTAGGAGGCAACTATTATTTTGAAATTCTGGATGACCAGAAAAATGTTATTGCTGTTCACAAAAAGACCAATCCTTACTCAGAATTGAAAGACCTGAAAAAAGGAATTGAAGAGACGATCAGCTATTTCAAATACGAATTTACAGAAGAAGGCATTTTCCTTGTTGAGCATTTATTATTAAAGCCCACTACCAAGGATTATAAACTCATGGGAGGTATTGGATGTATGTCTGTTGGAGGTACTTTCAGAATCATGTATGACCTGGAAGAAGAAAATCCCACAACAGATCCGATAGAATATTCGGAAGCCTTTATGTCTTCCTGTGAAGAAGGTTGCGAAGCAGATGTGTTTGACCCTTATTCTTACAGGGTAAGTGTTGTCCTTCCCGGTTTTGCGTATCGTTTTCAGGATCCTGATTTCAGACGCTATGCAGAAACCGTTATCAGGCAGGAAATTCCGGCTCATATTTTAGCCAAAATCTGCTGGGTGGGAGATCGTTTGAGTGAAAAACAAACTGCTCAGAACGATTTGGCTGAATTTGAAACAGCATTTAAAAAATATCTTTCAGATAAGTCAAGAAACAATATCCTGAATCTCGGAAACAGCATTACGGATTTATTGACCGCTCTTAGTCATTTGAACAATATCTATCGACCGGGAAGGCTTTTAGACTGCGATGCCAATGATAGTGACATTCTGGACGGAAAAATCATATTAGGACAATCCAACTTATCAAAAAAAATTGAAAAATAATGAATACTAAATTAGACAATGTAACAACCCAATATAGAAAGTTCAACGACAATCAGGCGTTAACAGAAGGGCAATTAAACGAATTTATAGATTATTTTGAAGATCAGGACAGACTATCAAGAACTCGTCTGAGCGGTGTAGGAATTGTGTGCGGTTTTCAATCAGAATATGTGGAACTTGAAATCTCACCTGCTTTAGCAGAAAAATCCTCTGGAGATAGAGATCTTGAGATTCCCTTTGATACGATTGCAATTACACAAGGAGCCGGTGTTACTACCGATGGAGACTTAATAACACTGCGCCAGGCGGGAAGCAAAAATTCAGAAGCTACCATTGACTTCAAGGCTAAAAATTACAGATACTACAGAAATTATGTTGATGTCGTAGGATATGAACATTTTCGTATCGGAGGGCAGCAAATCCCTCTTTTAGAATTATTTACAACACAGGAGTACACAAAGCTGGTAGACGGAGGTGCTAATGCCGGAGATTTTAAGCCGGTAATAGACATTCGTAGTTCATTGAGCAATAAAGTTGTAATTCTGTATTTAGAAAGTTATTCCAATGATGAGAATCCTTGTCAGGATGCTGATTGTGACAATAACGGAGCTGAGCAGGTTTCTAATCTTAAAGTGCTTTTGGCAGATACAGCATCCGTTTCAGAGCTTATTGAGAAAGGTGATGCAAAGGATACGATCTATAAACAACATAATTTTTATGAAAAGCTTTTTGACAGCTTACCGAACATAGAAGCCAAAAGAGTTATTCTGGATACACTTGTAAAAACAGCACCACAGCTAAAAACAAAATTTCAGGGTGCCATCAGTACTGTTGCAGAATTAAGTGATGGCTTTACTTCCATTGCAGGAACTTTTAATGTAAACATGAATCTGGGAGGACAGACGCTCTTTGATAAATTGAATCCTTTACTGTCAGGTACTTCTCCGGGCTTGGAAGATTACCAGTACCGATATGATTTACTAAAGGATCTGATTGATACCTATAATGAAATAAAAGGTCTGATCCTGCATCTGAATGCTGAATGCTGCCCGGATATTGCTTCATTCCCTAAACACCTGATGTTGGGAAATGTTGGAGCAAAGCAGGAATTAGGAGGATATACCCCTTTACGCCACGGTTTCTATAATTCACCGGTTACTACCAGTGATGACGAGAATTATGAAAGAGTGGTAATGCTTGCCAACCGTTTTGTGCAGAAAGTTAATGGATTTCAATCCTATATCGGACGCATTAAAATTACTCCTTCAAATCTGAATGTAAGATTGGGTAATAAAGCAATTCCATATTATTATAATGTAGATAAATCCCTATTGGCTCAATGGAACTTTGAAAAAACAAAAACCGATAGGGCCGCTTACAATTTAAGCTATCACACAGCCAATTTGGCAGGAGAAGACTTTATTCAGAATCCACTGAATTATAACATTGACAATAATGACTTCTATAGAATTGAAGGTCATCTTGGAATGCCTTATAAAACAGCATTGCAAAATATCAATGATCTTAAAACACAATACGGATTAGCTTTTGATGTCATTGCACTCGTTCTGAATAAAGGTGAAAAACCTGGTGGTGAACCGCCAATCAGGGAAAAAACAGTATCTATAGAAGAATTGAGAAAGCAATTGACATCCATTTCCAGTGATGTCAGCAACAGGGCTTTCAATTCACAGAATACTTTGCTGAACATCTCTAAGCTGGATGCACAGTTAAGATTGCTGAATCAGGCTGAATTCTCAAAAGAAGGATCATCTGAAGGAATTACCGTTGTAAAACAAGATCCTAAAAAAGACGATGTTGTAAGTGAGCTTTTAAGCGAATTTTTAGAAAGAAAATCAGGCTTGGAACATGTAGCCGGTGTAGAACCGGGTGGAACTTTTGCTTTGATTTATAATTCGGAAACTGAAAATCAGGTTCTTGCAGACTTTTCATTGCCATACCTGTGCTGTTCTAAAAAGGATCCTGCATTCTTATCGTTACCGAAAAACAAACTGTGTCAGAAAGATGATCCGATTGCCATGACGATTGTTCCGGCAGATGGACAGGTAAAAGCATTTGTGAATGGTGCTCAGATTCCTGCCGTTACACAATCCGGAGGTCAAAGCGTCTTCGATCCTGCATTGGTTAACGCAGCTTATTTTGGACAAACCATTACGTTTACTGTGAATGATGATCCAGTGGAAGCACAGATGATTGTGTATGCACAGCCAAACGTATCGGTTACTACAGGTACTGTGAGCTATGATGCTCCTACGATGGACGAAAATGCAAACAATCCGGATGCTACGGTTGAATTTAATGTTACCGGTGACTTTACAGGTCTTACATTTACCTGGAATTTTGATGATAATACTCCAATCGTACATAACGAGGCACCTGCTAACAAAAAACTCCATGTGTATAAGCTTGTTGCAGGACAGGAAAAAACCTTTAATCCAACACTTACAGTAACTAATGCTAATGGATGTAGTAATGTGTACAGATTAGCGCCGCTAAAATTAAAAGGTCAGTCTACGATTGCATGTTTAAGTGGAATGAGAGTGGTTATTCAGTACAGAGACGATGTAGACCAGGGCCACGTTTGTAATGATGCTACTTTCAACTTAAAAGGAAATGATATTGTAATAGGAGGGGTCAATCCATACCCTGGCTTTATTGGAAATATACATTTAAGTAATACAGGAGGTAATCAGGATAGAGGTAACCATAAACCAGGTACTCCTGCGCTGAGCAGATATAATGAAATTATCATTACTCAGGCTGAAGCTAAGCAAATGGCATCACAATCATTTGATGGTTTTGTAGAGTTTTCTCTTGAATGTGCTTTACCTGTTAATAACAGACCACCTACTGGTTGCCACCAGGATGTTGCTTATACGGAAATCTACTTAGCAAACGCTACAGTTCCTATTTATAAAGGATATCCAAACGGAAATTTCCTAAAAATAAACCCTTGTACAGGAGTGACAAAATAATAGTCAGATAATAACTTCATAGACAATTCAACCTGTCTATGAAGTTTATTAAAAGACCTTAATAAATCATTAAAAATGAACAATAATGAATAATCAATTAAGTAATATAACAGTTCAGTATCGAAAGTTCAGTAAAGGACAGTATCTGGAGGATCCTGATCAGTTCAATGAGTTTCTGGACTCCTTCGAAGATCAGGACCGTTTGTCCAGAGTATTGCTGCAGGGGGTAGGTGTTGTATGTGGTCTCAAGCCAAAACTTATTTATAAAAACAGACTGTTAGACAGCATAGGGCTTTCCCAGGGAGCCGCCATTACAACCGACGGAGATTTACTGACACTGAGTAATACCAGCAAGACGAGTGAAGATTTGTACATGAGCGATCTGAAGACGGTTGATCTGGAAAATAAAAACTTTACCCATTTTAAAGCATATGATAATTTTAAGATAAAATATCCGGCATTTTACGAAGGGACTGAGCAGATTGAACTATGGGAACTGGCGACAGCTCAGGAAGCAAAGTCTGATTTTCAGCCTGTTAATAATCTTACAAATTTAGAAGACAAATACTTACTGCTGTATTTGGAAGATTATGAAAAAGAAGTGAAACCTTGTAGAGGTGTTGATTGTGATAACCATGGAATACAGCAGATTAGAAACCTTAAAGTATTAGTTACTACAGCGAGTGGCATCACTCATATTCTTGGGGAAGATGGTTTTTCCCTGCCTGATCCTGTAACGGGTGAGGTTAAACCCAAAAGAAAAGACCGTCTTCAGCCTCATCCTTTGTTTATAGAGGATATCATGGAGCCTGTAAAACAAAACCGGATTATTTTAGAGCGTTTTGTTTCAGAAAACAGGCTGAATGTCTCTGATTTAAAAAATGCGTATATCAAGGCGGTAGAGAAAGCTGATTATGGGAAGAGTGTTTTTGAAAAAACAGCAGCAATTGCCAAAATTTTAGGCGTTTCAAGTGCCAGCTATGACGTGTTCAAAGCATCAATAGACAGAGTTGTTAATCAGGAAACAGGCTTTCAGTATACTTACGATGTGATAAAGGATTTGATGGACACCTATTCTGAAATTGTAGAATTACTTCCTAAAGCATTTACTAAATGTTTCCCGGATTTTGCATCTTTTCCTAAACATATTATGCTTGGAAAATTAATATCGGATACCCAATTGGATTCTTCAAGACATCAGTTTTATAATTCTCCTGCTTTAGATGATGAAAAAGCAACTCAAAAAGTTAAAACCCTAATCAAGCGTTTTAATCAGCAAGTGGGAAATTTTGATCCTGATACTATTATTAAAAATAAAGAACGGGTTAAAATTACTTCTTCGCAAAAATTAAATCCTCTGGGCAATAAGGCAGTTCCTTTTTACTATCATGTTACAGAAGAGTTTTTAAAAACATGGAATTTTGATAGAACAAGCAATCGGTCATCCGGCAATAATCTGACATTTGATACTGATTGGGTGTTAATAGGAAACTCCGAACAAGTAAGTCCTTTAAATCTCAATATAGATAACTATTCGTTTTATAATATTGAAGGTCATCAGGGAATGGATTATCAAGTTGCTTTTGAACAGATAAAGGAAATCAAGGATAAGCAGCAGCTGGGATTTGATATTATGCTCTTGTCTTTGGAAGAATTAAAAGGAAATAAAGATCTGACAAAAGCTTATTTCAATGAATACGTAGAAAAGAACTCAGGATTAGAGCATAAAAGAGGCGTTGAAAGAAAAGGTACTTTTATTATGGTATATGATTCCATAAAAAATCCAAAAGTTATTGCAGATTTTTCACTTCCATACATCTGTTGTACTCCAAAAGCGATCATCAAATTGAGTTTGCCAACTTCTGTTATCTGTGCTGAATCCAGCCCTATACCTTTTACAGTATCCCCTATGAATGGAGTGATCAAAGCAAGTGTTGGTAATGGCGTGAAAATCATCAATGGGCAATATGTCTTTGACCCGAAGGCTGTGGAAGAACAGTTCTACGGCCAGGAAATTACCTTTACTGTGAATGGGAAAGCTACAGATTGCAGCATTAAGGTGATTTCAGAACCGGATGTAAAAATAGAAGTCGTTGAACCTGTCATTTATCCTGGAGGAGATTCAACAGCAACAATAGTAAACGTTAAAGTTTCCGGGACCAATTTTGCAGATTATGATTACAGCTGGGATTTCCTGGGTAATGACGTTTGGGTTCCGATAAAGCCAGATGCAAATGGATTTGTGAGCTATAAGTACCTCAATCTGGATTTGAAAAATATTCCGGTAATAAGAGTAAAAGTGGACGGCAGCGGCTGTATTCAGGACGTTATCATAAGAGACTGGTACGACGCTCCGGTTCGGTTAAGTTTAGCAACAGATATTATTTGTTCTGCTTCCGATTCTATACCTTTTATTGACCTGTTCCCTACAGATGGGTTTGTGAAAGCAAGTGCTGGTGCTGAAGCCAGTGTTGTGTCCGGCAATGGCAGCTATTCCTTCAATCCCAATGCAGTGAATTCTGCTTTATATGGTCAATACATTACTTTTACTGTAAACGATAAACCAACGAACTGCCGTATTAAGGTTATTCCACCGCCTAAAGTTAACATTAATTATACTGTTGATTACCCAGCTAACGGTTCAACAGAAACAACAATAAACATTGACGTTTCCGGACCATATTTTACAGAATATATGTACGAATGGGATTTCCTGGGTACCGGACAGTTTACTCCGCCAAAACCTATAAACGGTAAGATAAGTTATAAATATTCTAATCTGGATCCGAAAAATATTCCGGTGATAGGAGTGAAGGTGACTGGAGGAGGATGCTCTCAATACACGGCTATAAGAGACTGGTATGATGCTCCGGTTCAATTAAGTCTGCCGGTGAATACTATTTGTTCTGAATCCGGGGCTATACCATTTAACGTAGTACCCAGCAATGGAGTTGTAGCAGCTAGTACTGGTGCTGAATCCAGTGTTATATCCGGTGCCGGAGGATATTCCTTCAATCCGAACCTGTTGAATCCTGCATTACACGGTCAGGTAATTACCTTTACTGTAAACGGAAAACAAACCAACTGCAGTATTAGGGTTATTACGACACCGAAGGTTGGGATATCTGTTAAATCTGTTGATTATCCGGCTGGTAATTCAAATGAAACAAAAGTAAACTTTGTCGTTTCAGGGCCAGGCTTTACAAACTATACTTATAGTGTAGATGGCAATCCGCTTTCTCAACCGGATGCTAATGGAAATATGAGTTATACATTGATGAATGTAGATCCAAAAAATACCCCGGCGATCAATGTGAAGGTGAGTAACGGAGAGTGTACCCAAACCATTACGATAAGAGACTGGTATGTTGCGATCAAAAAGATAGACTTATCAGGTAGTGTAAACTGCTGTCCTGCCACTCTGCCAATTATTAATGCTGATGCCGGAGCGAAAGATCTGAGGTTTTCTTTAAAACTGGGGAGATTTGGACTAAAAGGATCAGGTGATGGAGCGCCGGTACTTCTCTACTTCTGGAGCAAACTGGAAGGCCCGAATGTGAGGCTTATTAATGACACTGCTAATGGAGAACTGATCGTTGAAGATTTAATTGCTGGTAACTATAAATTCCAACTTCTGGTTAAGGATGCTAATAGTGATGCGTTTAGTATTGATACAACAACCGTAACGGTGTATTGAGATTAAACCTAATCTGATATCATGGGGTGTTTTTTTCTTTAGAATGATTTCAGCACCCCTTAGATATTGAATAAAATATAATATTAACAATAAAAACATAATATAATGGCAGCAGCAAAATGTGATGTTTCATTCAAAATAGGATATGAATCTTCATTGCCACTAACGGAGGCGACTGTGACTTATTTAAATCCGCCGGGACCTACCCATGATATAAAACAATTGCTTGCAACTGGTGATACAATAAAGCTTAATGATATTCAAAATGATATTCAAACTCCGGGTACATATGAATTGGAAGTGAAACTGGCTGTAGGTGGAATTGTTACTAAGAGAGAATTTTTCCTGAACGTTGGGAGATGCAACACATCTTCTACTTGTTATGTTCCTAAGATTTATGATATAAAAGTGCTGGATGACGGCCAGATTGTAATGAACTATTGGGTTGATGATACCTCCAATCTTGCAACATTGGAATATCAGATCGCAAGAGACCCTGGTTTTACAGACATTATTTATTCAAAGGTGGGCTTTAGTGATACTTCATATACCCAATTTGAAAATATTGATATGAAGAATGGGAAAATTCCTGATAATACTAAGTTATACATAAGAATAAGAAAGTATTGTAAGCCAGATGGAATTTCTGAGTGGTCAGATGTTGTTCAGTTTGATTCTAAAGAATGGAGTGGTGCAGTAGAAGCCTATTGCTTGTCTGGTGTAGATGACCTGAACCCAGATTCTATTTGTAATGGGACAGACCCTGCCTGGAAGACGAAAGTAATTTTGAAACCCTCTTCAGCAGATATAGGAACTTTGATTTACCTGACTAATGGTATGCTTGCAACACCTACAAACATAAAAGAATTTGAACCAAATGCACCCGAAAGCTTCAAAAGAAGTGGGATCAGATGGATAAGATTCCTAAGTTCAGATCTTAACCCAAGTGTCATTTATCGGGTAGATCCGGAAAAGGCTACAATAATAAGTATTGAAGACAAAGTGAGCTGTTAGAATATCTTATGATGATGCTCTGAAATGCCCCGATAAAATCCTCAAGAAATTGAGGATTTTATTCACTCAGGCAGTTATCTTCTATTGTTTTTACGTCTGGTACTTATAATATTGAAAAGTTTCGCAACATCCTTCAGATGGATCTCGAAGTCTTCATAATATTCATTCAGGGAATGAAGAGTGATAAGGCCTTTCTCGACATCGTGGTTAACGATTCGTTTTACTAAAATTCCTTTTTCTTTGTGAACGATTACAAAATCCCACTTATCATAGTGCAGCTTACTCATCCAGTAATCCTGTCTGATGTTTCTGCATAGGATAATGTCACCTTCCAGATAACTTTCATACGATCCGTTATCCATACTGTCTCCTTTCACTTCAAAACACATGTATTCACCTCTGTGCTCTACATCGTCCGTAAAAGGAATAGTGGGTAAGCTTTCTATATATTCTTCATCAGCAAAATTACTCAGATAACCGGCTTGTGCATATTGATTTGCTAAGGGAACGTGCATGATCTTTAAATCTGAAAAAACAACCGGAGACGCGCTGTCATCATTAAGTTCCTGTTGCTTTAACAGTAAATTGGTGACGAAGTAAGCCGTTGTTTCCGGTATTTTTCGTTCGCCTTTTTCCCAATACTGCACGGCCCTGGTGCCCACTCCTATAGATTTTGCTATATCAGCCTGCTTCATGTTTAGTTTCTTTCTGATTTCCTTGAATTCTAAATAGTTCATTTTGATATGTTTATAGTTATTTGTAAAAAAAAATGAACAAAATGTTCGTTTTTATTTTTAAAAACGAACAATGTTCGTATATTTGTTTCATCATTATGATAGAACAATACAAATGTACAAAATTATATTTAGAATTTAATATTTTTTTAATATTTAAAAACGACATTTTTGAATGTAATTACCTGTAATTAAAAAAGTTAAAAAATATTTTGCACGTAATGAATTCAAAATATGAATATTTTCCTCTTTTATTTTATTTCGGCGTTAATTGGAATGAGGAAAATTTTAAACAATCTATAAAGTGTAAAAATTGCGTTTTTCATATTGCTTTATTTGATTTTTGTTCGTTTGTTTATTGTTCTGTTAATGATAAAAATGCGTTTATTCTTGATTGATGCCTGAATAAAGCAATCATTTTACTCTTTGTTTTCCTGAAAATAAAAAACAAACCTAAAATGTAGAAGAACATTACTGTTCAACATATAAAATATCGATTAATTATAGTTGTCAGTAAAGTAGCTATTACATCCTGAGTAACAAATGAAATTTAAAATAAAGAAGTCAGGGTAAAATAAATACCCGGTACCGGCTTCTGAAAAACAAAATTAATTGAATTAGAGATCTTTTTAAAAGGCGGAATGTTCGTCTTTAGGGATTCTTATGACTTTATGAAACGATCAACAGGTAAGAGAAGGAAGCCTGTCTGATTCAAAAAAAACTTTTAAACCAAAAAACTTTTAACCATAGAATTATGAAACGTAGTAAAGAATTAGTCGAAAAAAGAAAAGATTTTGTCATTGATTATGTAAAACGTAATCAGGATAAACAGATGAAAGTGATTGTTAATGAGCTGATGGAAATGTTGTTTTTGTCTGAAAGAACAATATATAACATCATTCTTCAGCCATAACGTATGATCACGGAAGAAAGCTCAGTCCTTACCATATTAATATAATGTTGTAATGTGAATATCAGTAAGATAATGTTTGTAGATAGTGTGTATTCATAATTCATGTCTTGAAATTATTCATTCTAAAAAGATAAAAAAGGATTCCAGGTTATTGCGAAATCCTCAACAGCCATACATCAGATTAAAAGGCTGCTCTGATATCTTTCTCAAATTAAATTATAGGTAAAAAATAGTAAGGTGAAAAACGGTTTTTGCTTATTAGTTCTGTTGTTTTAAATGAAACATGAATTGTAAAAAGGAACCGTGTGACCTTACTGTATTGGAAGATAAATCAATTTAAAAAACTAAAAAAGCAATTATTCATTTAATAAAATTCTAGTAGCCATGAAAAAGAAAGAAAAGAAAAAAAAGAAAAAAGATAAAGAAAAACTGAAAAAGCCAGGCAGAGATATCAGTGATATTCTTGATGAGTTAGCGTATGCGGATGAGAGTGAAAACATCCGGAAAATCAGAAAATTTTTAGATGACATGTACATCCTTTCACAGGAATAAGTGAACATCTGAAAGTTGTTGAAAAATTAAAATTTTAATAAATAATATATAGAAAATAATGACTTTGGATAGTATAAAAGCCCTTTTGATCGGAACTGCAATAGCATTTTCAGGAGGATTATTAAGGGTACTGGTCTCCATACAAAATAAAGAGAAAAAACAGCCCTGGGAGCACTTTATCACATTGGTGATAGTGGTGATCGTAGGTTTTACAATGAGCTATTTAATGAACAGAGCTGAGTTGCATGACAAATGGTATTCAACAGGGATATTATTTGTGCTTGGCTACGGTTATGATAAATTCCTGAAAATGATCACTACAAATCTCCCAAACTGGATTGATAAAGCTGTGAATCTTTTTATTGAAAACCGATATGGAGTGAAGACAGACAGACAGTCTGATGAAGAAGAAAAGAAAGGTGATATGAATTAAGAGAGAATCAATGGTGTGAAAATCTATCAAATGACTTGTAGGTATACTTAAGCATTACAATAGAAAAGAAAGTGAAAAACTTTTTACTGCCATTACTGAATAGATCACTCCAAAAGAGCGATTGTAAGAACTTAAAAAACCAGAAAATTCAAAAACAAGAGAACAAACAAGGAAATGGTTCAGTGTTGCCTGTTTCTCAAAGTCAAATACCATTTCTATTTACTTACATTCTTAAAGAATCTACCTCACATGGTTATGATTTTTCTAACCCGGCAGGCACCCTATAAAGCATAACAGTTTGGTTGTGCTTTATAGGTCTTTTAAACAATATGAAATTAAAAAAACTAAGTCAATGAAAGCAGCAAAACCTGTAGAAATAGACAATAAGGCCCATAAAAACCAGAGCAAAAAGCAAAAGCCGAAAGATCGGGTGGTTGTACCTCTGTCTGAGGTGCAAGTGGCCAATGTACAGACACAAAAGGCAGGAGATTCATCCGTTAAAAATGGATCATCAAATCCCAACGATAACTTGCTTAGTCTCAATGGCACTATTGCGGGTGTTCATGATTCACGAGATATTTATGGACAGGGATCAGAAAAAAATTATGGAAAACTCCAGGAAAGTCTGGCAAAAACCGGCGATATCAATCATCCGGACACCAAGAATATTGAAAAAGGCTATATGGCCACTTTGAATGACAATCAAATACAAGATTATCATAACATCAAATCGGGAACTTATCTACCTAAAACAGTACAAGAACAAGCTGTAGTGTATCAGGAAAGCAAGAGCATTCAGGAAGCAAAACCGGATACAAAGACGGCAGGAAAAGCCGTTTCCAAGAAACCGGAAGTTGCTGCTGTAGAAAAACCACAGTCAGTCACTGCAGATAAAACGGTGGCGGCTGATACGGAAACTAAAACCTCTGCAAATGCCACAGACAATCCTGGATTTATAGAATTGAGCGGAAGGATCAGTACCACAGCTAAGTTACAGAAACAACACGAACCATCAAGCAAAGCGACCAATGATGCACAAGCTGCGGCACCATCGCCTGCCAACGAACGTCAGAGTATGGCGCAAGCAAGCCAAGTGAACACCATGGATGAACAAAAACCTGGGCTGTTCAAGAAAGAAGATTTTAAAGCTTTGCTAAGTGAAAAAATACATAACATCAAGCTTCCGAAAAATGAAGAGCAGGCAGATGAGTTTGAGAAACATAATAATATACAGGAAGTCAATCAAAAGGCAGTAGGTGATGTTAAAAAAGAGAAGAATGTAGCCTCTAATGATATTGCTTCTGCAACAGCTGCACAACCTAATACTGCCGCACAACCTGTTCGTGCCGTTGCAAAAATGCCAACACAAAATGTAGGGAATGCTCCGGGTACGCCAAATGCAGCGAAAGCGATGCCGGTTAAAAGAAATGCAGCAAGCGTAGAACAGCCTATTAAGGAGCAAACGGCAAGTATCGACAGTGAAATGAAAGCGAATGGAGTCACCGATACGATGTTGGCAAAATCTAATGAGCCTACGTTTACAGATGCTTTGGCCCAAAAGAACAAAGCCAAAACCCAAAGTGTTGCAGCAACTCAACAGTTCAGAACCAACGAAAATAAAGAGCTGTCTAAAACCCGTAACGAAGCCCAAACCCAAACGGCACATCATATTAGTGGCATGCATGGTGCGAGAAAAGGTGGACTAGGTAATGTACATGGTGAACAAAAGCAAACCTCAGGCAAAGACAGCCAAAAACGAAAAGAAATAGCCGATCATATTAATGGTATTTACCTTACATCCAAAACTGATGTGGATGGTATTTTAAATAATCTGGACAAATCGGTGGCCGAAAAATTTGATAATGGCAGCAAAGAAGCTAAAAAAGCATTTGAAGCCCATGTCGATAAAGAAATGAAGGCTTATAAAAAGAAACGTTATGGGGATGCCTATGTAAAATACGGAGCTTTAGTGGCAGCAGGGAAATGGTTATGGGACAAAGCTACAGGCTTACCTAAAGAGGTCAACAAATTTTTTGACAGTGGTAAGGACTTGTACATTAAAGTCATGGATAAATTTATTGACCAAATCGCAACCCATGTTACTACGCAGCTTAATGCTGCTAAAACCAGAATTGCTAAAGGCAAAAAAGAGGTACAGACTTATGTCAACAGTTTATCGCCAAGTTTAAGAAAAATTGGAAAAGATGCTATTGCAGAAATCCAAAGCAAATTCAATGCATTGGAAGACAGCGTAAATAGCAAAAAGGATGCATTAATTGATGTGTTGGCTAAAAAATATGCAGATAATATAACAAGTATTGATGCCAGAATTGCAGACTTAAAAACACAAAATAGCGGCTGGGTGAATCAGGCTCTTGATGCTCTTAGAACCAGTGTGTTTGCCATTATTATTGAAATTAAAAATACGCTTACCAATTTATTGTCCGGTGTTATGAATGCCATTCAGGCGATTATCATGGATCCGATAGGGTTTTTCAAAAATCTTATTGCCGGAGTTTCGCAAGGATTTACTAACTTCGGAACTAACATTTGGAATCACCTTAAAACTGGTTTCTTCGGATGGCTGACCGGAGCGATGAAAGGAATTTCTTTAACGATGCCGGAAGATGTATTCTCTCTGAAAGGAGTTTTCTCCATTACCACGCAGGTGCTTGGTTTAACGTGGAGCGGAATCAGAGCGATTGGATCCAAAGTAATAGGTGAACCTGTAATGAAAGTCCTTGAGACTGCTTCTGAAAAAGGTCTTGAAATAGTAAAGATCGTCCGTAAAGAAGGTGCTGCCGGACTTTGGGGATATCTGAAAGATCAGTTTGCTGACCTTAAAGCGACCGTAATGGATGCTATTATGGACATTATCCAGACTCAGGTGATTCAAGCTGGTATTAAATGGGTGATGGGATTGCTTACTCCGGTAGGTGCATTTATAAAAGCAGCAATGGCCATTATAGATGTGGTGAAGTTTTTTGTCCAGCGTGCAGCACAAATTATGGAACTGGTAAAAGCCTTTACCGATAGTATAAAAGCAATTGCCAGCGGAAATGTAGGTGCCGTGGCCAAATCGATAGAAAATGCATTGGGAAGAGCTGTTCCTGTACTGATTGGCTTTTTAGCTTCATTACTAGGAATTGGAGGGTTAGCAGATAAAGTATTGGGTGTTATCCGAAAAATACGCCAGCGTATTGAAAATGCAATTGTTAAGTTCTGGAACTTTGTGAAAGGGAAGGCTAAAGGATTGCTTGGGAAGATTGGTGTTGGAGGTAAGAAAGATAAGAAGGAGAAAAAAGGAGAAGATCTGCGTACTACTGAAGAAAAGAAAAGGGATTTACATGAAGGGGTAAAAGATGGTACCCAACTATTAAAAGATGATAACTTAACTCTAAAAGAGAAGGAGAAACACTTAAAAATCATAAAGCAGACCTATGAGCTAAAAGAACTTAAAATTGTTGCCAATAAAGTTGAAAGAGACAAAATAGCTGTGCATATCCACGGTGAAGTAAATCCTATACTAGACGGAGTTGTAGTTAATTTTAAGGGTGATCAGCCATTAACTCCTGATGAAAAAAATAGATTGGTTAAGTTACCAGGTGGTATAGAAAAATTAAATGATATAATAAGTGATGAGAATAGCGGTAAATTAGATCAAGCTCAAAAACAATATGCAGAAGTAAGAACTGCCTTAGATGCAGAAGATCGTAAACAAAAAAATATTATAATAGAATTGAAGTTATATGATACTCCTGATCCTTCTACAAGAACTTTGATGGGAGCAGTAGATGTCTTAACCGATGATGAATTTATTGAGGTAAAAGGAGGTAAATTTTCTAATGCTAAAAAGCTTGCAGATCAAAAACAATTTACTAAATATCAGAATATTTTCAAAGGTACGAAGGTTTTCTATGATGAATCTGGTAATGAATTTATCCCTCCTACAAAGTGGGTTTACCAGTTTAAAGAAAAAAATGTTGATCCTAGGTTAAAAAAATGGTTACTAGATAAAGGAGTAACGGAAGTACGAGAAGGTAAATAATAAAAAATAAAAAATGAGCTATTTTAACGGTACACTAATATTATTAAAAGAGAAAAAAGATCCAAAATTATTTATGTTGGACTTTAATGAAAATCTAAAATCTATAGATGTCTTATTTCAAAAAAGTGATTATGAAATAATCGTTTTTAATGATAGCAGAAATGAGGAGGAAAAAGAACCAATTGAACTAAATAAATCAATGACAGATGACTATATTATAGATTTGGTTTGCTCTTGGAAAGGGTTGGGTTTACTTACGTATAGACATCCAGATTTTGAATTTGAGTTGTGGATTAATTACTTAACATGGGATGATAAATATATTAACGCTATTAAAGTTTCCTTTGCTCGAAAAGATACTATGTTTGAAGACAATAGGCATGAAAAGCTTATATCTAAGATGTCTGAATTTGTTGACTATGAATATGTTGTTGGGGATATTAATGAGGAATCTAAGAACTATATAAGTATGGAAGAAAGTTTAGATAAGATAAAAGAACATATTTTAGAAAGTTCTTTTGAAATAGATAGTAGAAACTGGTAAATAAGAAATGAAATAACAGATTCCCCTGTTACCGCACGAATCTTTTCGTGCGGTTTTTATTTTCAATCATTTAACTACAAGTTTTTATCTTTATAAAAGAATAATCAATACTTTTGAATACATCAAATAAACTAAAATTAATAACTCACTAAAATCTTAAATATGAAAAAAATACTATTCTTTTGTTCCCTGCTCTTCTGTCTTTCCGTAGGTGCTCAAACTATAGAATCCGGAAGCCACAGTACCACGGGTTATATAAAAAATGACGGAACCATAGAAAACAGCAGTCATTCCACTGTTGGATACATTAAAAGTGATGGGACTATCGAAAATAAAAGCCGAAGCACTATTGGCTACATTAAAAGTGACGGGACTATAGAAAATAAGAGCCACTCTACAGTGGGCTATGTGAAAGAAGACGGGACCGTAGAAAACAGCAGTCATTCCACTATTGGGTACATCAAAGATGATGGAACGGTTGAAAATAGCAGTCACAGTACTATAGGGTATGCAAAAGGAGTCAAAAAAGAATGGGCGGCGGTAGTGTATTTCTTTTTTAAGCTTGATTGATTATCATTTCTGCGGAAATAAACAAACTTAAAGCATATAAGCTGAAAAAGGCTCGGATTTTATAATCTGAGCCTTTTTTATTATAAATACAGACCAGGTTTTATTAAATGAAAATGCAGATCTGGTTATTTTACTTATTCGGAAAAGATAGGCTACTGCAACTACAGAATAGCGGGGCCAAAAAACTTTCACAGAAACAAAAAAAGTATGAATTTTGGGCAATGAAACTTAAGAAGTCATCATCCGGTTTCTTACAAGTAAACGTTACTGCACCTACAGCGTAACGAGGCTAAAATCCTTTTCCAGGGATAAAAAAGGATGAATTCAGAACTTTAAAACATAACATAAATAATCATTGAAACCAAAGTGTAATTATGCTAAGAAGCATAAGTTATAAAAAAAAGTATTATGGAGGAAAATAAACTAACAACCAGAGACCAGTTAAAAATCTATTTTGAAACAGGGAAATACCCTACAGAAAGCCAGTTTGCGGATTTAATAGATTCTTTAAGGCTTAGAGAAGATGTCTTTACCAAAAGAGAACTGGCCATTTTTGCCAATAATTTAGCAGCTATTGACAACTTATACGTTAATTTTTTAGCAAATAATGTCGGAAATCTAAAATTTTCAATAGTGGTAAGCACGAATGATGAACCGGATCAGGTGATCTCATCTACTGATTTCAGAGGCTTTTTAGATAAACGTTATATTATAGGCAGTGCACCGTATACGATAAAAGTAAAAGAGATCTTAGAAGGTGATTTGGGAGAAATGGAATATTATAATCTGGCTTATCAATTAAATCAGACCTATACCATTTACAGATTATTCGGAAATAATCTGAATACAGTTTCTGCTGGTTTTGATTTTGGAAAGGTGGAAAGTATCGGCTTACCCATACAAATCACAAAAGGAGGCTATGGAAAAAAAGTAAACATTTTAAACACTAATGTTAAGTTCGTTAATAAAACGGAAGTACCTATCCAATATAGAATAGAAGCCGTTGGATGGGGTGATCGGTATAGAGCTGAAGATACCATTACTGATCATTATGATCTGGGAGATTATTTGACCTTCTTTTATAAAGCAGACCTTACAAAAATCAATCAACACATAAAGTGTGAAGTTTATAATGCCGACAATGATACCCTTTTGACAACAGGTTATTTATCAGCGGGACAAAACCAGAATTCTGTGAATGGCGGTCAGATCAATGAAGTCAGAAATGTAAGAATCGAATGCAGCTATTATGAGAATGTAGAATAAGAAAACCTAAAAAACAAATAACTGCAACTACAGACAAGCGGGGGCAAAAAATTTTTACAAGAATAAAAAAGTGATTAATTTTAAACTGTCATCACAACATAAATAGTAATTACTATTTGGTAACAAAGCAAGTCGGGAATTAATCCGTTATATTCTCATTACTAAAAATACAACCTCAATCGGTTAAGATACTCTGCAGTGGTAATCTTTTTCCACTGGAATTTCATCCGGCAATAAGAATGAAGGGTTGTTATATCTATTTTTTTTAAAGCAAATAATAAATTCTGTGAAAGCGGAAGATGGAATTGTATTGCAAAAAATGAAGAAATATGAGCCATAAAATTCAGGTGTAATGGTTTGTTTATGAGTAAAATGTAAGTTGCTGCAACTACAGGATAGAGAGGCCGGAAAACTTTTATAAGAACAAAAAAAGAATCAATTTTGAACTGTACATCGTAACTGATAATCAGCTCCGGAAAACGGATGTATCAAGAATATAAGCAAATAAAGAAAACTAAAATACCATGGAAGAAAACAATACATTAACCCTAAGAGAGGAGCTGAAAACCTATTTTGAAACCGGTAAATACCCTACAGAAAGCCAGTTTGGAAGATTCATAGATAATTATCTTCATTTAAATGAGCTTAATTTTGGCCTCGATATAAAGGCATCAGCAGAATGGACTGCGAAATACTACCATTTCTATCGGGCCGGAAACATTGAAAAATCAGGACGGGGACATATCAACCTTGAAGCTGAATATGGAAGTGAACCACAGCCGATAGAGAATTACGCACATGCTTTCAGCAGAAGTGTAAGCTATAAATATTTAAAGGTAAAATTATCGAACGATTTAGATATCGATAAATACAAACCTAAGATTATCATCAAGCGTTACAAACAGAAAAAAAAGATCAAGGCTGGATTCAAAGATGCAGGTTTTTATAAAGAACAGCTGCTCGATGCACAATCCTTAGGCAGAATGTCAGAATATCCTGTAACATCTAAAGAAATGATCCTGGATATCAATCCAATTCATTATTTTAAACCTGGATCAGAGGTCAATGAATTTTATCCATCGGGGACACTTACCAGACCGGGCTCATTCAGACATACAGTTCATCATAGAAAACCATTTTCTCTTATTCAGATGCTTTTGGAGATTGACATCAACGGAAGAAAATATACATCGCATCCCGTTACGATAAAAATTATTTTAGGACGGGACTTTAACGATTTGGTTAATTATATTATTGATTAATCACAAACATACCTCAATCGGAGAGATTCTCATTGACAGGACACCTCTTAGCGCCTGGAATCCCGGAATTTTCTGATGTGTAAGCATTAGAATCTCCTCCCGGAAGCAGAATGACAGGTCTTCGGATCTAACGTTTTCTTTCAGACGCAGATTGATTCTTTAAAAAAGCAGGACTCCAATGACGGAGCGACTTTCCAAAGGCAGCTGTTTCGGCAGTTGTGGAGAGACGTTCGAATGTGAGCTACTTTCCGGTTGAGGTTTCTTTAAGCAAACTACCAAATATAATGTAACCATCCTTGAGATGTGTTGCCCACTATTTAAAAACATATAAAACATACAACATACCTCAATCAGAGAGATTCTCATTGGCAGGACACCTCTTAGCGCCTGGAATCCCGGAATTTTCTGATGTGAAAACATTAGAATCTCCTCCCGGAAGCAGAATGACAGGTCTTCGGATCTGCAGTTTCTTTCAGACGCAGATTGATTCTTTAAAAAAGCAGGACTCCAATGACGGAGCGACTTTCCACAGACAGCTGTTTCGGCAGTTGTGGAGAGACACTCAAATGTGAGCTACTTTCCGGTTGGGGTTTCTTAAAATCACCACAAGGTAGGTGGAAGCATCTTAAAAATAAAAAGAAGCAGTACACCAGATCTTAAAAAGCATAAAAACCAATGGAGTCAGAACAATTACAAAAATTATTTACTCATTTAGAAAAGGTTATTACATGGCGTATAAACAATCCGTCAGAGGATTTTAATGTAGGAGCCCCTGAATTTAATACCAGTAACCATGAAAACTTTCAATTAGGAGATTTTATTTCAGGGAAAGAGCTTGCCCATCAGGAAGTTGTGATTCTTTTAATGGCCTTATTACCACGTTTGGATCCATCATTGCTGAAACGCATTTATTTGGAGTTCCCGGGTAGTGCGCTGTTTGATTTCTGTTCAACCAACGATAGTGGCAGGCTCTTTTATCCTACAATTCATGCTGCTCAATACATTTTAGGAGGAGAAAGTATTTCAGAACGATTAAAAGCACTGGATTATTTCGGTCCGAAGTCGGTTTTGAGTAAAGAAGAACTCATTGTTTTTTCAGGCTCAGCTCAGGAGAATGCGTCAATGAACAGTCAGATAAGTGTGCATGAAGAAGCCTTTAATAAGATCATTTTTGGCCTGGAATTATTACCGAAAATGAGCAATGATTTTCCGGCAGAACGAATACAAACCCATCGGTCATGGACAGATTTAATACTTCCTCAAACTACGCTGGATGAACTTAAGTGTATTGAGAACTGGTACAATAGCAGCCGGATTCTTATGGAAGACTGGGACATGCAGACAAAACTTAAACCAGGGTTCAGGGTATTGTTTCATGGAGAACCGGGAACAGGAAAAACGCTTGCGGCCAGTCTTTTAGGAAAATACACCCAACGCCCTGTTTTCAGAGTAGATGTTTCTATGCTGGTCTCAAAGTACATTGGAGAAACAGAAAAACAATTATCTAAACTGTTCGATAAAGCAGAAAATAAGAACTGGATTTTATTTTTTGATGAAGCAGACGCCATTTTCGGAAAACGAACCTCTGTAAAAGATGCTCATGACAAATATGCCAACCAGGAAGTTTCTTATTTGCTGCAAAGGATAGAAACATTTTCAGGGCTTATTATTCTGGCATCCAACTTTAAAAATAATATGGATAAAGCCTTTACGCGACGCTTTCATAGCTGCATACAATTCAATAATCCAAAGCATGAAGAGCGTCTGCGTATCTGGCAGCAAAACATACCGGAACAATTACAGCTTGAAGATATTGATCTGGAACAAATTGCCCGACACTATGAATTAACCGGTTCTAATATTATGAATATCATACAGGATGTGAGTTTAAAAACAATTGCATTAAAAGAACCAGGTTACAAAGTAAGTGTAGACATGTTATTAGACAGCATCAAAAAGGAGTATGTAAAAGAAGATAAAATATTTATGTAAGAATTTGAATTTCAATCAGATTTCCTGGAATTGAAATCAAAGCGATAAACCTGTTCAATTTTTAAAAACTAAAACTAATGAAAGCAAAAATTCTGCTATTAATCATATTGAGCAGCTTTATGTTGGGCTGCCGAAGCAAACACAAAATCACAACCACATACAAAGAGAATACAAAAGAAACAGAAAAAGTGAAAGTTGATTCTTCAAGCTTACAAAGTTCACAATCAACTCAAAATAAATCAGCTGATGTAACTCTGAAGGAAGAGACCAATCAAATATCCGGAGATCTGTTGATTAAAGGGAAATCTGATGCATCTAATCCCTTTGTTTTTCATAATGTGATAGGGCGTGATACCATTCAGAGTATTTCCATCATGGGAACTGCAGAATATTCCATCAATAACCATTATGCAAAGGTTAATCATGAAAAAGCAGAAGTTAAAAAAGAGGAATCCACCCATGTTATTTACGATTTAAATCAGAAAGCGAGTTCAAAAGAAACCATCAGAGAAGTGGCTTCAAAAGTCTCCGAAGAAACAAAAAATATTCAATCAAACGGATTTGAAATCGTAGCCTGGATTTTCATTACGATCCTTGGAATCACTTTAATACTCATCTTTTTCACTTATAAATATTTTAAGCTATGAAAACATCACAAAAAGGAATCAACCTGATTGTATCATTTGAAGGTTTCAGTTCAAAGCCTTATCTGGATTCTGCAGGAATTCCTACAATTGGGTATGGTAATACTTACTATCCCGGGGGAAAGAAAGTAACGATGAAAGATCCTGCAATCAGCAAAGAAAAAGGAATAGAGTTATTTTCAACTGTTTTACCGATTTATGAAAAAATCGTCAACAGTAACATTAAAGTGGTTCTTACTCAAAATCAATTTGATGCCCTCGTATCGCATACTTATAATACAGGAGGATCAGATGGATTGTTTTCTTTGATTAATAAAAAAGCAGATGAGCAGGCAATCAGAAATTGGTTTACCACGAAATACATTACCGCAGGCGGAAAAACATTAAACGGACTCATCCGCAGAAGAAAGGCAGAAGCTGATCTGTTCTTTTCTAAATAAACAATTCCCACCTGATAGTGGGGATTTTAAACCATCTGTTATCATTGGAAATAAATCTCCAAAACCAGGTGCGGCCCTCCTTGTTTCGGCTTCAAACTGCTCATACAGTTCAAATTTCAAGCAAAGATTTTATAGCATCATTGTAATATTTTGAGATCGCAAAAGTGGAATCAGCTTCATTGATTCTTTCTAAGTGAATGCATTGCCATATAGCTTCATCTGCAAATATGGCCTTTTTCGCTCCTTTAAAATGTCACGCCATAGAAATAATCTTTAAGCCTTTCCCAATTATCAATTTTATCAAAACTAATTATCAATTATCAAATGAGTACACCATTACATACAATTTTCAGTTGGTTTGAAACTGGAGATTTCCCAACAGAAACCCAGTTTAAAGACACCTTTTTATCTTTTTATCACAAAGATGATTTAATCCCTGTGAAAGGTATTGAAGGATTTGAAGAAATTTTTCAATTATTTGCCAGTGCGGAAGCATTTCAAAAACACTTAACAGACCCGGCGGCTCATTCGGAATATCTGGCTTTACTGAATGCAGGTAATCTAACGCCGGCTCATGTTGACAGCTGGAAACATAAACTTGGAATTAATAATGTTGCTACGGTAGACAGTCCCGAGCAGTTAGGCAATGTATACACTAAAATACAGGTAGACGGCTTTGTTGATGAATTGAAAGATGCAGATAAAGACCTGGCATCCGATATAGAAAAGATTAAAAAGATATTGTTGTCTAATGATCTTTCTTTGGATGAGCTTCAGGAAATAATCGATTTCATTAAAAAAAGTCGTGAAGATATTGAAGCTTTAAAAGCTGTTTCAGGGCAGACAAGTGAAGATAAAGTAAAGCTGTTATTTGACTACAATGGGGTAGGCAGCCCGAAAAATCAACAGGAATTTAATAAGCAGATCTATGATAAGGTTTTGCTTATCTCGCAAACCCCTGCAAGTGCAGTAGTGCAGGTTACCGGAAGTGCAGTATTTACTAATACCCTGGAAACGGAAAATGTGATCATTCAGGCCCGGGACAGTGTTACAGGTAAAAAAATAAATATTGACGATTATGCAACCAATCAAACCATAGAGGTTAAGATGTTAGGTGATCTCGCCAATCCAATTAATATTCTCATTTTAAAAGTTAAACCATAAAAAAATAAAAAAGCTATGAATAATAACGCAGTAATAAGTAATAATGCACATCAGGATAATTTTTTTGGTGAGTTGCAACGTACCCGATTTCATTACCATGATACATTACCTGATACAACTGGAGTTCCTGCAGGTTGGATAATCGATTATAAAGGGCAGCTGCATCAATGGAACGGAACCAGTTGGATTAACCTGGCCCAAAATTATGTACATCCGGATTATCCACTGACCAATAATCCATTTCAGACAGATCAAACAAGCGGGCTTTTATTGCTAAGTCAGATCCTGACCAATAGTTCAGGGCATGTTATTAAAGTAGCAGGCCGAAATCTTACCAATGCAGATATTGTCTCTATTTTTCTGAATGATGCTACTCAGTCAGGAACCTATACATGGTCATCCAATAAAATTAAAACTTATATTGAAAATTTAGTAGGACAAAGCCTTACCGGAGCATTGATTTATCAGCCTGGAGGTTATACTCCTTCTACTACTCAAGGCTCAATGACGACTCCATCACCCGTTACATCAGCTACTATTAAAACAGGGATGGTATGGGTGATTACAGCAAATGGCTGGGTGGGCAATGAACCCGTTTCTGTTGGTGATCATCTTATTGCCAATACCGATGATGCTTCCAATACGCCTAAAAATTATCAGATTATAGAAAAAGGGATTCCTGACATTGTAGATGCTACAGATGCAGTGAAAGGACTGATTCAGATTGCTACAGATGTTGAAGCTATTGCAGGAGTTGATCCTAATAAAGCAATGACGCCAAGATCTACGAAAGCGGTTCTGGATGCAAAAATTAAATCCAAGACATGGCAGATCGGAGATGGCTCTTCCGTTACTTTCCCCATTACTCATGGCTGGAATACCCTGAATGTTGATTATATCTGTTACCGTAATACTGACAACAGAAAAATAAATGTAAGCTGTGTGGCTACATCGGCAAATGATGTACAAATAGATGTATTGGCACCTCTTACCCCGAATGAATATAGAATTACTTTAACTGCAAGACTAGACTAATGATTGCTCCTGAATATTTTAACAATCACATCGCTGTAGAAGGCGAAATAATTGTGAAAAGTGTTCCAAACGATGCAGGTTCTGTAATGGTTTGGAATTCTGTAACGAAAAAAATCAGCACAAGAACCCATGCGGAAATAGTTGCTGATTTAGATTTAATGACTTTAAGTACAAATCAATTTGTAAGTGGTCAGAAATATTTTATAAGTTCCGGAATATCTGATGAATATTCCAATAGATTGTGGGTAAGAAGTGAAGATGGCTCAGAGCCGGGAATAACATTTTGGAAAACAGGATTTATATCTTCTACTCTTACTTTAAGAAATGATGGATTTCATTTTGGGGTGGGAGCAAATAATCATTATGATCATGTAAAAGCTGAGGGCTTCAGAAAGAATGGTTCTTCGGATAATTTTTTCTTAACAGGAGGAGGTAATGATTATGACTCGAGGAAAAAAGAAGACTCCTGGGTTCATTCTGGAAGAAACTTTCCACAGGGGACATTCATTGAAACCGATATTGATTATTCAGCAACATATGGAGACCAGTTTCTTTTAGAAATGAAAGGGAATATGTACAGTAATGGTCAATATTTACCTTTAGATTCTAAAATTCAGGGATATATTTACAATGATACTATTATTTCAGAAGGAGGCTATTCTACTTTAAATTATTTTAATTATGTAATATGCTTAAACTTCAATGGTAAACTGGCCATTTGGTTTCCTGGTATGGGATATTGGCAAGGGTTTGATGCGAAAATAACTGTAGGCTACGGAGGTTTAGACCAGGGAAGAAACAGAGTGACTTCAATTACAGACAGTGGGGATCCGGGAGGAACAAAAAGAGTCCAGATTAATCTAAAGCATCTCCTTACAAAAGAGGAGTTAGTTTCTGATAATATATTTTGGGAGAAAAAAGGTACAGGTGGCTATTGGGCATTAGATTCAGATAGACCTATAGCGGGCTTAAATGGTAATAGTTCTCAGGTAATTCTATCAGGTGGTTTACTGGCTTCTTCTGCTTATGCCGATTCCCAGTTTATTCCCCCTTATGGAATACATTCAAGAGGCTTTGTACAAACCGATGAAGGCTTTCAGAACAGATTTTACAAAGTAGATGAAAGAAATAGAATCTGGTCATTTGCAAACGCAGATACTTATGGGCTTTCTTATTATCAGGGAAATGCTAATAGCTTGAATGAAGGGATAGGTTTTCATTTTGGAGATCCGGATCATCCTACCCATTTTCTCGGGCGGTCTGGTCAGATTTATTCTAAACAAGGTATTTATTCCACTTCATTTACTACAGGTAATAACCAGGTTTTAAATTACAGTGGTGCATCTGTATTATATATAGGAAATCCTACCATTAATACTATTATAGAATCCAATAACAGTGATATAATCCACTATAAAAATGGAGTAAATGGAGTGGTTTGGGATGCTCATAATTTAGATCCGTCAACATTTGTTAATACATCAGCTTTAAATAATTACGTTCCCTATAATGGTGCAGCACAGGATGTTCATCTTGGGGCAAAGGATTTAGAATTTGAAGGAGGAGGATCCATAAGTAAACACCAAAATAATGTAAGAATATTTAATAAAGTTTATCAGGGTTATTATGATAACGGAGGGCATACAGGTATTTTAGCGATTAAAATGCCACAAGCTTCACCAGATCAGGCAATGTTTAGTATTGATATCAATATTTATGGATATGAAAGCCAGTACTTAGGTAAAGTGAATGTAGCTTTCTATAAATATGTATCAGGGAATATGATCTCTAATGGTTCAAAGGCGATATGGGAAGTAACAGATAATTTTCCTACCACTACCGCAAGAATCGGAATTGGAACTGATGGATATGTGAGTATTTTATTAGGAGAATCAGATACATTCTGGAATGGGTACTTTTCATTCGAAGTAGCTAAAGTAGAAGTTAAATATGGAAACTATAATCTGGATTGGAATCTGGGATGGTCTCATGCAATAGAACCTAACTTTGACTTGTATCCTTCTAATATTATTACTTTACCTTCTGATGTAGTCGCTACAAGAAGTTGGCTAACTAATTTTGCGGACAACAATTATATTCCTAAAGCTGTTCAATATAATGATAACTTCAATAGTCTTGGAGGGTATTCCAATTCCGGAGTTTACAGAGCAAACAACAACGCAGGAGGGGTTCAGCATTTGTATAGTCCTATGCTGCACATGGGTGCTCAGGACACTACAGCACAGTTGCAGATAAAATATAATGATGGTAATGTAGACGCAGGAGAATTAGTTTATAGAAGCGGACACAATGGTAACTGGACGCTATGGAGAAGAGCCTGGGATAATGTAAATTTCAAACCAAGTGATTATCAGACAAGAAATACGGATGAAATTATATCGGCAGCAAAATCTTATTATAACAGAATACCTTTCAAACTAAAAAATAGTTCATATAAATCTTGGTCCATTCAGAAACCTACAACTAACAATTTAATATTGGCGCCTTCTGTTACAAATAATGCAGAAGATTGGGATTTAAGTAATGGTATAGAATTCACTGATGCTGGCCAGGTTTTATCAAAAGGTTTTAATAAAATCGGGTATAATGATAACTACCTTCTAACTGCAGGCGGTGGCCAGAGATTAGCCTCAGATTTTGTATCATCTTCAGACTTAGGGAACTATCTCAGAAAAGATGGTGGTACGATGACAGGTGCTTTTAATATAGAGACTTCTTCTATGTTAGGTAAGTGGAAAAGTACGGCACAGACAGGAAACTATCTGACCTGGCAAAAATATGATGGGGCTAAAGATATAGCTTATATCGGAGCTGATGGAAATTCTGCCGTATGGGGCGGGACAGGAGATAGTTTTGCAATGAGAGCTGTAAATGGTGGTGACTTATTATTAAGTTCAGATAGTGGTGTTGTTAAAATTCAAGGGGGGATTCCTTGGACTACTAACAATTTTAATCCCGGAGAATATTTAACGAAAAGAGGTAATCATCAGGATGCAACTGCAGTAAAAACAGATTATCCTTTAAGCGTTACAGATTGGGCTTCAGGTACCGGATTCCCGTCTACTTATGGTAACTCTTTACACATTGCAGGAAGTAATACATGGTATCATAGAATAGATTTTCCTTTATTCAGCAACCACCTAGAATATTGGCAGGCAATTAATACAGCAACCATGACGAAAAAAGGGAATATTCCTTTATTGTCAGATGGAGAAACGCTTTGGACTACTAATAATTTCAATCCTGATGCTAAAGTTGGTGCTTGGGAAAATGCTACAGCACTAGGGTTTAGTAGTGGAGTTCCAAACAATGATAATAATCCACCATATATTTATAGTAATTCTAATGATAGTTATACTTTCTTAGCTACTCAGTCTTGGGTAAATAATAATTTTACTACCGCTCCATTTATAGCACAAAATTATGCTTTAAGATCAGGTTCCAATGCAACGGGTTCATGGATTAACGCCGCGTATGCTTTAACAAACAATCCTAACATTCCAGGGAGAATTAGAAATTCAGCAGGTGATGTTTACCTTAATGAGGCTACTTATGGTGATGTAATGGGAATGATTAATAATTTTGGTACGGCAGCAGGTAATCCAACAGATCAATGGTATCATAGAATCAAAATGCTGCATTCTAATGGAGCTGGTTACTACACTGAGATTGGAGTGCAGATGACAGGTGGTAACTCTATGCAGTATAGAAGATTGGAAAATGGTAAGTTTGGTTCAGATGTTAATAATGGCTGGATTCAAGTATGGGATAAAGAGAATTTGACCCCATCACATATGGGGCTGTGGGATTTAGCGTATAATTCTACCTTAGCCGATGTATCAAATTTCAACGACATCAATGGAGACTGGACAAGGTTCTATAGACAAGACGGAAGTTCATTTGATAGATTAAAAATGGGTATGGGAATAGTAGATTCCAGAGTTCAGGGTAATGGACTGGGTGGAAATGGTTCACCTGATTTACCCAACTCAGGAATAGCAGCACTTAACCATAAAGTATTGCCGTTATTCCATTCTACCACGCAATTAGGCTGGAGTTCTTCTTTAATTTTTAAAGGATGGACAGATTCCTACAAAGCCTGGAAAATAATGGGGCCCGCTGACAATAATAATACAGAACAGGATTTTTATTTAAGTCAGACAAGATCAGACAACGGGCAATGGATGACTGAAAGAAAAATATGGACTTCAAAAGATTTCAGCCAGTCTGATGTTAACACCTGGAGTAATTTGACCAATGCTGTTATATTAAACCAGGAATTCACTCATAATACGGATTATGGTATTGGTATTGTGGATTATACAAGTGGAGAATCTGGTCTGTATGATATGCGTAATAAAACTATGGTGGCTGGTAGATATGGAGAATATAATAAATATGGTTCTTACTATAAGGGGTATGAAGGATTGAACTACCATTGTGAAAAGCAACTATTTGGAATGGGCAGACCAGCCAACGATACTGATAAATTAACTGTAGAAGGTTCAGTGAAGGCGGGTGGGAACTTTAAATCAGATAATGAAGACCCTAATACGTTATTTATTGCGGACGGAAGTTTAGCCTTTCTTAATGATGAGATTACCCGTGAAGACGACAGAATGAGATTATCTCATGGCATGATTGAGCAGCAGCCGGGAGTTCAATATTATGATTCTGATAATAGAATGCTGGTAATCAGATGTGTCTATGGTGAGCAATTTACATTAGGAAAATGTTTCCGGGGCCAAAGAATATTAGTAATCAATGGTAGTGACAGCTATGGACAGGGATTTAACATTGAAAGTGCAGGGTATTCATATAAAATACCACCTTATAGCTCTATTCAGTTATTTGTCTGGGATGAAAAGACCGTTTATAAATATGCAGAAAATAAGATGTATTAAAAATGATCAGTCATAACTCATATTAAATGACGTCACCTATCTTAAAGTGGTCATTTGCCCGTTCGTTATCATGCCGGGATCATTTTCCAGACACTTTTATAGGTGATGGAGTTCCCTTGAAACAGATTAAAGGGCAATGACCGTTATTTATCAAATAGAATTGGTTCTAAATTAGTGAACAAGCGCCCATATTAAAACACCGATTCCGGCATAAACAGTAACCGTAATGATATCAGCAATGGGTTGTGAAAAGCGTTTTTCTGCAATTTTTTCGCTGTTGATCTGATTCTTATGAAATTTCAGAACTTTTTTAGGATTATAAACAGCATGGGCAACCAGACTGTCGCTTTCCCATCGGTCAACTATTATTTTGTAGCTCTTTCCATCAACGTCAATCTTAACATTCTTGTTAGGAGCAAGCTTCTCCTGAATATTAACAGGAGCAGGCGGTTGGGCTGTTACATTTTGTAGCTGTGTTGAGGTATTATTAGCTAAGTCGGCTGTTTTTTTGGGTCCCTGCTTATTATCGGTTGCAGTATCCGGCTGTTTTTTTACCTGGTAAGTATAGCAGCTGGTGAGAGAAAATGATATGATGATGAGATAAAGATACTTTTGCATTAGCCAAATTTAAGAATTAAACGGAATATTTGGCATTTTCTTTTAAAAGATCCTGTTTTTATAAAAATCATCTCTGATAAATGATTGGGTCCGTTTGAATCTGTTGAACGGTAAGTCTACTGCAACTACAGAATAGAGAGGTCAAAAAACTTTCACAGGAGCTTTAAAAACAAGAATTTTGAACACTGTAATTACAAACAGTATTATTCCGTTTCAGAAAATAAAGTCTACTGCAACTACAGAATGAGAAGGGCAAAAAACTTTTATAAGAGTATAAGAAAAATGAATTTTGAACTCTGAATAATGTGAAAAATCATTGAGTTCAAAACATAGTATACTAAGAGAGCAGGCAGGAAGTATTGTAAAAAAATGTAGTTACGTAATCCGCTAATTGACAAGGTGATAAAATAAGGGTGAATCAAAAATCGCTCAAAAAATATAAAATTCCATTTAAGGCGATCAGCCTATAAGACTTATAGGTTTTCCGAATGATCAATTTGATCAAAACTAATTTTCAATAATTAAAATGAGTACACCATTACATATAATTTTCAGTTGGTTTGAAAAAGGTGATATCCCTACAGAATATCAGTTTAAGCAGACCTTTTCTTCATTCCGTCATTTAGATGAAAAAATCAAAATGGATGAGGTGGCAGGTTTATATGAAGCTTTTCAAAAAACACTGTCTGCCTCAACTTTTACCGATCATCTGGAAGATCAAAACGCACATATTTCAGTGCTGGCAAAGCGTAATGCATCCAATCTTACGGATGCCAATGTAGAGGAATGGAAAGAAAAATTAAAAATCAAATTAGCCGCTACTATAGATGGTAGTGAAGAGACTGGAAATGTCTTTACAAAAGAGCAGATCAGGGAAATAGTCAATGTATTTCAGGCAAAAGATGATGAAATGCTTGAACATATCAGGAGAATTAATGAAATATTAGCCTCTGATGATGCCAATCTTGATGAACTCCAGGAAATCGTAGACTATATCAAAGAAAACAGGCAGCAGATAGAACTGCTTAAAGAAGCTGTTATCAGAAATATTTCAGATGATACAATCAACCTTGCCGGGATGTATTCAAACTGGGGGAGCATTACTTATCAAAATCAGTTTAATGATTTGGTATACAGTAAGATTAAAAATATCGAAGATGCAGCCAGCGCCGAAAAAATTAAACATGAAGAAAGAGTTAGGGGAGACTCCAGGATAAAACATGATCTTGATACTTTAAGCTTTGTGATTGATGCTTACGACACAGTGACAATGTTTACAATACCCATTAAGGTAAGAAGAATAGACACTAATACTATAGAAGTACTGTTTGACTCATTACCACCCAATATAATTCAGTTAACAATTAAAAAAATATAATTATGGACATTAAATACGCTTATTATCGAAGCTCTGTAGGATACAAAATAGAGGGGAAAACAGACAATGATATTGTAACCGCAGGCGGCGGTACAAGGGCTATCAATTCTTTCTGGCATGACGGAAATTTAAATCCGTTAGATTATGTGCCAAAAACAAGAACTTTAACAATTAACGGTACAGCCTATGATTTGTCAGCCAACAGATCATTTACAACGCCAGATACCATTACGCGTCTGAAAGGAGGTACATCCGGTACATTGGTTTCCGGAGATGTTACCCTTGCGGCAGGTGCTAATATGGCTGTGAACCAGACCGGAAATACAATTACATTAGTCTCTACGGACACTACCTACAGCGCGGGTAATGGTTTGACATTGTCAGGAACTTCATTTTCCTTACCAATTACTACTTCAGGTACAGGAAATGTGGTTACGGGGATTACCCAGACAACCAATGGAATAACAGTAAATCTGGGTTCTATGCCCACTTCATCAGATTTAGCTAATTATATTCCGTTATCACAAAAAGGAGCCGCTAATGGGGTTGCTGCACTGGATGCATCAGGACTGGTGCCTGCATCTCAATTGCCATCTTATGTAGATGATGTTTTGGAGGGATATTATAAAACTGCTGACGGGAAATTTTATAAAGAAGCCAGTTATACTACCCTTATCACTGGTGAGACAGGTAAAATTTATGTATCTCTTGATACCAATAAAACCTACCGATGGACGGGAACTACGTTCGTTTATATCACCTCAGGAGCTGTAGATTCTGTAAATGGATTAACAGGTGTTGTAGTCTTAAACAAATCTCATGTAGGCCTAGGGAATGCTGATAACACGGCAGATGCAGCAAAAAATGTTCTTTCCGCTACAAAATGGACTACAGTAAGAACCATTACACTTTCAGGTGTTACCGCAACGGCACAAAACATTGACGGTTCCGGAAATGTAACAGTACCTGTTACTGCTGTTCCTGCGACATTATTAACGGGAACTGCAGCAGTGAATACAACCGGATCAGCTGCAAAACTGACCACACCAAGAACCATTTCTGCTTCAGGTGATGCTACATGGACCACAACTTTTGACGGTTCTGCCAATGTTACCTCAGGGTTGACATTAGCTGCAACAGGAGTAACTGCCGGAACTTACGATGAGGTGACCGTTGATGCTAAAGGTAGAGTAATTGCCGGAAATAATAATGTAAAATCATACACGACCTCTATTTCCGGATCATCAGGTGTGGTACACAATTTAGGAACCAGAAATGTAGATGTTGCCATGTATGATACGGTAACCTTTTACAAAATAGATGGCAGAATAAAATTAACCGATCCGAATAAAATAGATGTTGAATTCGATTCTGCTTTACCTAATGCTGTATCCATAACAGTAACGCGTAAAGATATTTAACATGGATGTAAAATACGCTTATTATAACACTTCTAAAGGCTATAAAGTAACGGGCGGCACAGCTGCCCAGTTTTTAAAGGCGGATGGTTCTCTGGATAACAATGCTTATGTTAATAGATCGGGAGACCTGATGAGTGGTACCCTTACGTTTAATCATACTGCCAACAGTACAATAAGAAAAGATTTATCTACAGTAACGGCAGCAACCGGATTTTCAAGAGATATTTTACAGTTAGCGGGTTCTAATGGCGTAGTTGATACTGTTGCATGGTTTGGTGCAGTAGAAGCAGATGGGACTGTAAAGATGTCGTATGGCTATTTCGGTGCCACAACTTACAATGCTACTAAGGCGCTTCTCTGGACATCAGATCAGAGAGTAGGAATCGGATTAAACGGATCATCATTACCACTCGATGGATATAGGCTGCATGTTTCAGGGAATAGCTATACATCCGGTAATATAGGAGTAGCAGGAACAATTAACAGTACAGCAGGTGAACTTCAGGTTCAAAGACAGGGAGTAAACAGAATTAGAACAGGATCCGCATTTACATTAATTTCGGGAGATGGAACTTCGGGAATCGTTTATTTGAGGCCTCAGGGAGATTCAGTAAGTGCAGGCCAGGTAGTGATTAATGCTAATAATACTCAGTTTGTAGATGCTTATAATTTGTTATTTGGTAGTCAAACGGCGGCAGGATCTACTATTTTCCATACTAATCTGTCTAATACGACCCATGGTTATGGAGTGTGGTTAGGCCAGAATTTACAATTTAATGGAACTGATTTTACCCAACCAAGAGGATCATTAAGCTCATGGGGGCTTACAGTGAATAACCATAAAAACTTTTCATTTAATTATGGGAGTGCCACCGGTACAAATGGAGATATTCCGGCATTAACTGAGGTTGTAAAAATTAATAATACAGGTAGAATTACAACACTCAATGATGGAACTTCTGCAGATTGGATATCAGCATACAACACAGGTTTTCTTTACAGAGGAATTTTAGGTCCTACCGTAGATTTAAATAGTATTACCTCTACAGGATGGTGGGTGCAGACAGGAAATGCAAATGCAACTTCTGCAAATAATTATCCTGCAGGTTTAGCTGGACAATTAAGAGTTTACTATACGTCAACCCATATAGTTCAGGAATATACTACTTATGCCAATAACAATGATGTCTATAGGAGGTATTGTTTCAGTGGAACGTGGTATCCCTGGACGAAAGATTGGGATTCAAATGATTTTTCTGCAGCCAATATAAACAACTGGAATACCGCATTCAATTGGGGAAACCATGCTAATGCAGGATATCTTTCGAATGCTGTATTATCTAATTACTACACAAAAAGTGAGTCTTTAAATACATTCGTCGGAAAAAATGGAGTAGAAACAATAAGTGATACCAAGACATTTACCCATAGTCCTGTTATTCCGGCAGGAACTTTAGAGACTCATGCAGTCAACATAAAGCAGCTAAATACAAAAGTTAATGCTCAGGAAAATGCTATGGCAGTGGGATTTTCGTCCGGAAATATACCTACTTCAGATGGGAATGCATTTCCGTATATGTATCATAGCTCAGGATTATATGTAGCATTGGCAACACAGTCTTATGTACAAACAAACTTTTTAAGTACCCCGAATGGTACATCCGTTATCATTTCAGGTACAAATCTGAATAATTACCTTAAAACAGGTTTTTACAGGGGAGTGGGATTAACCAATGCGCCTTTAAATAATAACGGCTGGTGGTATGTGACCATTGAAACCCACGATGGTACCTGGGTAAAGCAGACTGCAACTTCATTTGGGTCTAGTAATACGAGTAACATAACCTACCAAAGGACTATGAGTGGAGGCAGCTGGTCTGATTGGGCGCAAATCTGGACTACTCAGGATTTTAGCATAGGGAGTATTCAGCAATGGAATTATATGGCTCAGTACGGGTTACAGCTCAACTCGGACTTTACAGTAAATACCGGATCAGGTTTAGCTATTTCAGATAATTATCTCAATAGTGCTGAGTCAGGGATTGTAGATATTCATCAGAAAAGATTGTTAGCAACGAAACGAAACGAATATTATTCTTATGGTTCTGAGTATAATGGGTTTGGAGGTTTAAATTTTCATACAGAGTTGAGCCACTTCGGAATGGGAAGAGAGGCGAATGGGGGTGATAAGTTAACGGTAGAAGGGTCTGTAAAAGCCAGTGAAAACTTTAAATCTGAAGATGAAAACCCGGATACATTGTTTATTCCTAATGGCAGAACAGCGAGTCTCAAAGATGAAATTGTTAATGATCAGTCTGATCCTAAGGATTATGCCGTTAGATTAGATCCGCATGAATATGAATTCTCTTCCAGCAATCTTAGCATAGATGATAGAAACAGGCTTATCCATGTTATTGGAGAACAGATTAAAATGGTGGTGAATTTCAAAGAAATCTACCCGAAACAGCAGATCGTTATTTATAACTTTGACAATGGCGGAGGTACGATGGGAGTTGATGTATATGGCAAAAGAATTTATAATATCAGCCCGGGCTGTTTTCTTAGACTGTATGTAACAAAATCACGAAGAATAATTGCAGAACAGGAACAAAACTGCAAGTTTATTTGGTAAGAAAATAGAGTAGTTATCTGTGGATATAGATTAAGAAACTTTTTACAATACTATAAGATAAAACCCACAGTCAGAGGATGAAAATCTTCTGATTGTGGGTTTTGTGCTGTATTACTGTGTGAGCTGCCAATATACATCTGGTATAACTCCCTGAACAATATTGGTTTTATCATCAACCTTGTTTATTGGTATTAGAGTAGAATTAACATTTTTGTAAATATAATCGGGCACATCCAGGTAAATCATGCCGTAATTTTTTATATATTTAGAATAATTATATCACTATAAATATAATATAAAAAAGACAATGCCGATAAACCCAATACCACCGGACGGAGGCCTGTTGTATAAAGAAACAGATATGGCTCACTTTTTCCCTGAGCCCTTAAATGCAATCACTGCCATATTATTTTTAGCCATAGCCATTTTCTGGACCCTTAAAATGAAGGGTAATTTCAAAAAATATCCTTTTTTAACTTACTGTCTGGTGTTATTATACATTGGTGCTATAGGAGGAACGGTTTACCATTCATTCAGACAGTGGCCGGTATTTATTATGATGGATTGGCTGCCCATTATGGTATTATGCCTCTCCGCCGGGTTTTATTTTATAGCACAGAGTACCAGATGGTACTATGCTGCTGTCATGGTTCTGGGATATGCAGTACTTATGTTTGCTTTGAGAAACTGGATTTTGGCAGATAACCCTTCTCTTTTTATCAACGTCAACTATGCAATCATGGCCTCGTTTGTAGTTTTCTCGGTACTACGATATTTGATCTATACCCAATGGAAAGCCGGCAAATGGGTAGGATTTGCTGTATTGTCGTTTGTTTTTGCATTGACCTTCCGTATCGCTGATAAATGGGAATGGTTCAGTTTCGGAACCCACTTTTTATGGCATACTTTCGGGGCGATAGCGACGTTTTGTATGTTTAATTATATTTATCTTACGCATGAGTCAAATTTAAAAATTAAACGGAATATTTAGTGTTTTCTTTTAAAAGATGCTGCTTTTACTACTAAATGAAATGATCTCCAAAGTTTCTATACTTCAGAGATCTGAAAATAATATAGGTTATAAATATTTAAAATTATTGATTAGAAATACGTTTTAATATTTCTTCTAAAGAAAAATCTGGAGGCAAGGGCTTAAATTCTTTACTTGTATTTATAGATGATTTAACTCTTTGAAAATTTCTTAATTTTTGAATATCAATTTGTCCAACAAGAATAGTATCATTAAGGCCTCCTTTTAATTTTAATAAATCTTTAGTGGCTGTTTCTTTAGGTTGTGTTAATCTTGTGTCACCATATTTACTTGTATTAACTTGAGCAACAAAACAATGTAAATCTCTCGAAGTAGATTCAACTATATTAGAAAAATATGGGGTATCTTTATTCCATTCTACTCCGATTAATAAGTCTATTTTTGATTTTAATTTTTCTCTATGACTTATATTTGCTAATTCAAAGCAATAGCAAACTGAAAAATAAATATTTCTGTAATTAATAATTTCATACCGGGAAGGTTTTGGTTTAGGGACTGCTAAGTAATGTTTATTAATTAAATGTTCCTCTCCAGGTGAGTAGTTGTTTTTTAATCTAAAAATAATAGTAGCATCATTAATTCCATTTATTTTTTGTGGGAGAATCGAGATTACGAAATTAAAAGATGTATTTTTTAGAGTTAAATGTTCAATTCCAGAAACTATCATAATTTGATTATCAGTAGAAAATCTACCTAATGCTGATATTAGACGCATTGGCATAAAGTTTTCAGGAAATAGAAGTAGCTCAGCATCTGACTTTCTTGCCTTAGATAAAATTTTAGACAGTTTATTTATTCGTTCATTTGATAGTACGGGTGAATCTAAAATACTTCCTTCTATATTTTCTTCTAAAACATCGGTATTTGCCAATGCAATTCTTGGATTTAGTAATTTTTCGTCTTTATTTACTGTAAATTTATTCAATAAAAAGTCTTCTTCAGAACCATCTATGTTTTGTAATGTATAAAACTGATTTTTAAGATTTTGATTTAATTCGTGACTTGGTCTATGTTTAGAGTTACCTAGACAATATAAATCAAATGCACCGTCTAAATAATCTTTTTTATTATAGATAATGTTTTTTTTCATATCATTATTTTCTTCATCATAAATTTCCTCTTCATATTTTTCCATAATATCATATAAAATATTCGTTTCTATGACTTCGGACCGATTTAAGTTTTTTGGGTCAAATTTTTGGAATTCTTCAAATGCCGATGCTATACAACATTCCCAGAATTTTATAGGACGTGGTGAATTTTTTAATAATGTGCGATCAAGCTTGTAGTTTTTTATATGAAGATTTTTGTCAATTAAATTTAAATCACCATTTTTTCCATCTTCTGTATAATTTAATAGAGGTATAGAAACATAATGATGCCTAATCATATTTGCCTCTCTAATTCTAAAGCCTATTTTTTTTCGTGATTTATAAGGATTTGTAAAAGAAAATTCAGCAAATAACAAAGCGAAATTTTTTCGACTAGTTTTATTGGATTGAAATTCAAAATTTTTATTTACATCATAATTTTTTAAGAATTTTAAGTTCAAAGAAATACTCATTTCAAAGGCAAAAAATAAATATTGTGTTAATGCATCATGTATTAGCATTGCAACTTCTCTTGTTAGCCCATATTCATTAATTTTGCCATTATCATTGATATTGATTTTGTCAATTTGTTCTAAACAGTGAAATAAAAATTCAGTAAATGAATTAGGATCATCATTAACTACAAATAATGTTAATATTTTCTCCCAGAGTTTATAGAAAGTCAAACAATTTTCTCCTTTAAAAAAATTTAAAATTTTATTTTTTTCTTGGTCTGAAATTTTCTCTCTTTTCCTAAGACCCAAATTTATTTTATGTGAAAGATACACAGATAGGCCAAAACGATCCTCTTTGTAATCTTTTAATGTTCTTATTTTATCTTCAGTACCATCATAAGATAAATGATAAGCATTTTCTTCAAATTCAACTAAATTATCTTCATCATTTGGCATATCTCTAAATTCACTAGATTTATCCTCAATTTCTTTCTTAAGCTTATCAATGACAACACTTGATTCATTTTTATCAAAATAATAAATTAGAGTTTTATCACTTTGGCAATATAAAGCAGGATATCCGTTTATTTTGAAAATTCTATTCTCTGGTTTGGTGAAGTTTCCTTCAATAGAAAATGGAGAGTCAACAACTTTTATTAATGGGTGAAAGTTTTTTAATATATAGTGCTCAATTTCAGTTAAGTCTTCTAAATTAAAATTTACATTTTTATCAAATGACTGTGCCTTATAAGCGTTAAAAGATGTGTAATATTCATTAAACAACTTATTTTCTTCATCAGTTGTATTAGGTTCTGATAAAACAATCAAAATATCATCAACATACCTTCCATAATATGCAGGTTTGTATTTGTCAAGTATAATTTTATCAAAATCTTTTAGATATTCATTTGCTATAATTAACGAGGATTGAAGACCAATTGGAATAATGAATTTATTAATTTCATCATTCTCTATAACTTCATTTTTAAAATCATATGGAATTTTTAATTGTAGAACTTTTTCAGTAAAAATTCTATGTAATTTTTCCATTAAGTTATTAAGATTATCATATCTCTCCTTACCTCCATCAATATAACGAAAATATGTTTCAGGTATTCTTGCTGAATAATAATAGTCTTTGATATCTAAATTTAAAAAAAGTGTGTTTTTATTATTATTTAATAATTGTTGTGCTGTATTAACTGCATTGTCTCTCCATTGTTGATATTGAGAAAAGTATGGTTTATATAAAGCTGAACCAAAAACAACTTTTAATTTGTCTTTTGTTAATAACAGTCTATTTCCTACGCACTCATCTGCTAAATCTGCATCTTTTTTAGCCCCATCGTTAATTGTCCATAAGACAGCTATAATATGAATTTCAATTGGTGCATGAATGAAAGCTGTAACTTTATCTAGAATATATTTTTTTTTAATTCTTTTATTAGAAATAATAGAGTGGATGGAATTATTTTGAGCAAATTTTTTTGGATATACTGTTACAGATATTTCTTCTAGAAGTTCATCAAAAAATATTGAATCCTTATAGTAATTATTTAGTTTCTCTGTTAAAATTTCAAATTTGTCTTGTAAGGTTATTTCTTGTGAAAAAGATGGGAAATCTAATATGTTCTTATCCTTATCTTTAACCTTAGAATATCTATTTGTAAGTTCAAAATCCGAAAAAATGAAGTTATTTTTTGAGTAATTAGTTTCAAATTGAACAATCTGTTCTCTTAGTAATAAATCACCAGAATCATAAAATATTGTTGTTTTTAATTTATCATATGCATTTTCAATATCTTCAATTGAAAATCTTCTCATTTGTTTTGATTTCATGGAATTTTAGTTTTTAATTATAACTATCTGTTAATATGTGTGTTTTGATAGTTTTGTTTATATCTGTGATATTAAAGTGGAATTGAAATTTTTAAGGTTTTATTTTATACTATAGAAATTTAGCAAGTTGAGTAATAAAAATAATAGCTATATAAATATTTCTTTCTTTATCAATATGTTTGTTATTAAACTTGTCGAAAATTTTAAAATAGTAAAGGTATTTATTATGTGATTAAAATGAATACGGATTCCCGTAAACGCCAAAAATAAAAATCATCTTAGAATTTTAAATCAATATTTTAACAATACTTCTAGAAAACTTCGTCATAAAAAATCCCAACTTTCGTCAGGATTATTCATTTATAAGTTTAAAGAAATCAGATAAACTAATTTTTCTTGCTTCACATATTTTAAAAAGTGTTTCAACGGGTATTCTGTAAGTTTCTTCACTTTTAATTTTTCTGATGGTACTTTCTTCTACGCCATGATTTTTGGCAAAAGAATTTTGTGACTTGCCTTCTTGAAGCCAAGGTATTAACCATTTCTTTGTAATGTATAAACAAATTTTTTCGTTTATATCTGTCATAGAACAAATGAAATAATTAAATAATAAAAAATTACGGTCGATCGACCGTAATTAAATTTCTTTTCTTACATTTATAAAAAAATAACCCATTAAGAAAATTGAAGAATAATAAAGCACTTCGCTTAAAATAGCTTCAGCTATGATCTTAATGTGTCTTAATCGCTTAAAAAATCTTAATGGTTAAGAAAATTTCAACAATAAAAAATACAACACATGAAAAAAAGCAGAACAAACTTTGATCCCCGATTTCGGACAGGTAAAAAGTGCTCCGGATTGCAGCTGATAGAAACATTCTTTCAGTTCAATGAGCTGGATGTTTCCAAAGAAAGGCTCAGCAACATTATGAATTATGCGGTAAAGAGGAATAGCTGGATCAATGAAGATCCGGCGATGATCTTTGAGTTTTACCAGTCGATGAGGTCATTGATCCGGGCAGGCTATCTCATGATGCTGAAGGAAAGAAAATGGACGGTCGATAGCCAACCGGAAAAGATTTCCCCGTGGGTTCTTGGCTTGCTTTCGGAGAAGGAATACCGGAATCCTCTGCTGGTTTTCAAAACAGCATTCAGGGAATACACCATCAAAGAGTTTGATTATTTTATGTCCGGAATTGTCTATTTCTCAATGGGTGTCTATGAAAATCTACCGGAAAGAAATATCGTGATGCCCTACATCCACACGGTTAAAATGCTGGATGCTGCACACCTCATTCTTCAAAGAAAGAGAGTAAAAAATACTGCTGATAGTAACTCAGAATAGTAGGTAAGTACAAACAGAGGAAATAACATATTACTGTAGCATTTAAACCATTAAGAGAAATGAAGAGGATAAGATAAGTTAAGATTCATCTTTGATGAATGAAGAAGACAGCTTTATCAATAGCTTTAGCTATATTCTTAACAGCTTAAAAAATCTTAATGGTTCAAATATATTCAATCATTTTTGAACTGTAGATTTTTAAAAGAGCAAAGAATAACATCAACTTCGTTGATTCGCAGAAGCATTTTATATAAACATATGCTTCATCAGCGACAAAGTCGCATCACTTTGCCCACTTACAATAAAGCGGAATTTATGAATGAACTTTGCATTATACGGTTAAAATGCTGGATGCCGCACATCTTATTCTTCAAAGAAAGAGAGAAAAAAAGACTGTTCACACTACCTCAGAATAGGAGGCAAGTGCAAAACGGAGGAAATAACATATTATTTGTAGCATTTAAACCATTAAGAGAAATGAAGAGGATAAGATAAATTAAGATTCATCTTTGATGAATGAAGAAAACAGCTTTATCAATAGCTTTAGCTATATTCTTAAATTTTCTTAACAGCTTAAAAAATCTTAATGGTTCAAATATATTCAATCATTTTTGAAACCGTTGATTTTTAAGAGAGCAAAGAATAACATCAACTTCGCTGATTCGCCTAAGCATTTTATATAAATATACGCTTCATCAGCGACAAAGTCGCATCACTTTGTATTCTTCAAAGAAAGAGAGAAAAAAAGACTGTTCACACTACCTCAGAATAGGAGGCAAGTGCAAAACAGAGGAAATAATATATTATTTGTAGCATTTAAACCATTAAGAGAAATGAAGAGGATAAGATAAGTTAAGATTCATCTTTGATGAATGAAGAAGACAGCTTTCTCAATAGCTTTAGCTATATTCTTAACTTTTCTTAACAGCTTAAAAAATCTTAATGGTTCAAATATATTCAATCATTTTTGAAACTGTTGATTTTTAAGAAAGCAAAGGATAGCATAACATGACCATTGCGCCGTAGCATTCAACCAACAAATATTTTGTTTTCAACGTATTTAAACTTAAAAATAAGCGTTTAAAAATCTTTTGTTTCTTTTGTAGTTTAATGAGAAATTTAAACAGTTTTTTGTGAAATTCACAGCCTGATTCTTTAATTTTGAAAGAAAGATGATTTACTTATATTTGCTCTGCAAAGTAAAATTAAATGTTTAAAAAAGTAAGTACTGTATTTATCCTTGGATTTTATACGGTTTTTTGTTCGGCCCAGCAGGTCCGGCCTTCAAAATCATCTGAAATTTACCGCGAACTCAAAACCCTTAAACATCTGCCTAAAGTTTTATACCTTGCGGCTCATCCCGATGATGAAAATACGGGATTACTCTCCTGGTTAATCAACGATCAAAATGTAGAAACGGGCTATCTGTCTTTAACCAGAGGTGATGGCGGTCAGAATTTATTGGGTACAGAGCAAGGCGCTGCATTGGGTTTAATCAGAACGCATGAGCTTTTAGAGGCAAGAAAGTTAGACGGTGCCCAACAGTTTTTTACCCGTGCAATTGATTTTGGGTTCTCTAAAAATACGACCGATACCTTTAAACAATGGGATGCGGACAGCATTACAGCGGATGTGGTTTGGGTAATCCGTCAATTCCGTCCTGATATTATTATTTGCCGTTTTCCACCTAATGCTGCGGCAGGGCACGGACAACATGCAGCTTCGGCGGTGGTTGCGGAAAAAGCTTTTAAGCTGGCAGGTGATAAAAATGCTTTCCCGGATCAACTAAAATATGTTAATGTATGGCAGCCAAAACGCGTATTGTGGAATACTTTCCGCTTTGGTGGAGTCAATACCACAGCTGAAAATCAACTGAAAGTTACCGTTGGGCAATATGATGCGCAACTGGGAATGGGCTATGGTGAACTGGCTGGATTAAGCAGAAGCTTACATAAAAGCCAGGGTGCAGGAACGCAATCTGTAGCCGGCATCAGAACTGAATATTTTTCACACGTTATGGGCGATCCTGCAAAAACAACACTTTTTGACGGAGTCACTAAAACCTGGACTTCACAGGGAAATGCTGATATTGACCAATCATTAGATAAAATTATGTCCGCTTTCAATTTCAATAATCCGGATCAGAGCTTGTCTGCGTTGCTTGCTTTGCGAAAAAAGGTTATGGCACTCAATGATTCAGACCTGAAAAAGGATAAAATTAAATCCCTTGACAATATCATTTTAAGCTGTGCCGGATTTATGGGCGAGGTAGTCACCAATCAGGCTGAAGCTGTTGCTGGGGATAAACACAATTTTAGGCTGAATTTGATTTCAAGAGCTGAAAATCCTGTCATTTTAGAAAATGTAAAATGGTTGAGTCAATCAGAAAGTTTCAACAAAAAGCTATCAAAAGATTCTTTAATCACCATTCAGCATGACATTCAGATTCCTGCAGATGCAGCACTCACAGAACCTTACTGGCTGGCAAAACCAGCCAAAGACGCAGCTACTTTCTCCGTTCCGAATGATACTTTAATTGGTTTGCCTGAAGCAGAATCACCACTCAATGTTTTGCTTGGTTTAAAAATCGGTTCAGAAAAGTTTCAGGTTAAAATTCCATTATCTTTCAAGAAATTAGATCCGGTGCGTGGTGATGTGGTTGAAGCTTTGCGTATTGTTCCTGCTTTGGAACTGAAATTTACACAACCACTTTATCTGGTCAAAGAAAATGAAGATTTACATTTGAGTTTAAATATTAAGGTTAATTCTAACAAACAGTTCAGTAAAGGTAACCTAAGCCTTACGTATAACGGAGAACGGTTAGGTGGCGCTGATGTAAACTCTTTCAATGGGAAAGATTTTACCGTTGATTACGTTATTCCAAAAGCTAAGCTTGCCTCAATAAACTCCTCCCGTTTGCAATTGGATGCTAATTTTCTTGCAGATGGAGTCACTTATAATAAAAAGCAGGTATTAATCCAGTATCCGCATTTACCATCCTTACAATATTTTGCGCCTGCAACGGTAACCGTAATGAAAGGGGACATCCAGGCAAAGGTTAAAAAAGTGGGGTACATAGAAGGTGCGGGCGATTTCATTCCTGAGTTCCTACGCATTGCAGGTGTTCAGGTAGATGTGTTAAAAGACGGAGATTTTTATGGCAACACAGATGAATCTAGCGGAAACGGTAATCAAAACAAGTTATCGCAATATGATGCCATCATACTTGGTGTTCGTGCCAATAATACGGAGAAAAAGCTGGGTCGCTGGATGCCTTTTTTATGGTCTTATGCAAAAGCTGGAGGTAATCTGGTGATGCAGTATAACACCAACCAGGATACAACCGTTGACCAATTGGGAATGTATAATTTCACTATTGCCAATAAGCGTGTTACTGAAGAAAATGCTGAGGTTAAACTGTTAAATCCAAATCATAAATTACTGAACTTCCCGAATAAAATTACTGCGGATGATTTTAAAGGCTGGGTACAGGAACGTGGTGCCTATTTCCCTGCTCAATGGGATGCAGCATATGAGCCGCTTTTTGAAATGCACGATACAGATGAGGAGCCGCTGAAGGGATCTACTTTATATGCAAAATACGGAAAAGGAAATTTTATTTATACACCGCTGGCATTTTTCAGACAGCTGCCTGCAGGAAATGCTGGTGCGGCACGTTTATTTTTTAACTTTTTATCTGCACAGAAAAACTGATGAACAAACCACTTAAAAATTGGAATATCTGGTACATACTATTAGCGGTTGCATTAGTATTACAGATCGCATTTTATTATTGGTTTACTAAATTTTGGGCATGAGTACTATAGATTGGACAGTTCTTATTTTTACACTTGTTGTAGTGGTGGTTTACGGCGTATTCATCGGTCGTGGCCAGAAAAGCAACGCATCTTATCTGAAAGCAGATAATAAAATGCCCTGGTACATTGTGCTTATCGGTATTATGGCGACGCAGGCAAGTGCCATTACATTTCTTTCAGCACCGGGCCAGGCTTATACGGACGGGATGCGTTTCGTACAGTATTACTTTGGTCTGCCTTTGGCGATGATTGTGATCTGTATCACCTTCATCCCGATTTTTCAGCGTTTAAATGTCTACACCGCCTACGAATATTTAGAAAACCGTTTTGATAAAAAAACAAGAGTGCTTACTTCACTGCTTTTTCTTTTTTCCAGAGGCTTATCAACGGGAATTAGTATTTACGCTCCGAGTATCATCTTATCAAGCGTTTTAAACTGGAATATTTATTTAACCAATGTTTTGACAGGAGGTATTCTGTTGATTTATACCTATGTTGGCGGAGCAAAAGCAATTGCCCACACCCAGAAATTACAGTTTCTCATTATTTTGGGAACAATGGCTTTTGCAGGTTTTCTGCTTATTCAGAATATGCCAAATGGAATTGGATTTAAGGATGCGCTTTATCTGGCTGGGAAATCCGGAAAGCTCAATGTAATCACTACAGAATTTGACTGGAAAGACAAGTATAACATTTGGAGCGGGTTGATTGGCGGTTTCTTTCTGGCACTTTCTTACTTCGGGACAGACCAGAGTCAGGTTGGGAGGTATATTACGGCAAAAGACAATACCAATGCTAAAATGGGCTTGCTGCTGAACGGATTGGTTAAAATCCCGATGCAGTTTGCTATTCTCCTGATCGGTGCTTTACTTTTCGCATTCTTTTCTCTGAAACCGGCTCCCATTTATTTTAATGAACGCTCTTATCAGTATTTAAAGGATACACAACCTGAACAGGCTGCGGTTTTTGAAAAAGAACATCAGGATTTACAACTAAAATTTAATGCAGAATCAAAAGAAATTCTGAAGCTGAAAGAAACTCATTCTCCTCAACTGGAAAAAACAATTCTGGATTTTAAAAATACACAAACGCAGGTGAAAACACTTCACGGAAGGGTAGAGGAAGCGATCAATAATTCAAACTATAATGCGGAGAAAACGGATACCAATTATATTTTCCTGTATTTCGTAAAAAATACCCTACCTGTAGGGATGATCGGTTTACTCTTTGCCGTCATTTTTCTGGCCAGCTGGGGCTCCATTTCTGCTGCACTGAATTCCCTTGCCGCCTGCTCATTAAAAGATGTTCATTTAATATTCAGTAAAGAAATTCCTGATGAAAAAACAGAGTTGAAGTATAGCCGTCTGCATACGTTAGCCTGGGGGATTTTCTCAATTGGTGTAGCCATGTTTGCCACGCAAATGGGTTCCCTTATTGAAGCGGTTAACGTATTGGGTTCTCTTTTCTACGGTCCGATATTGGGGATTTTTCTGGTCGCATTCTACTACAAAAAGATCAACGGCGCGAATGTATTTATTGCTGCAATTTTATCAGAAATTACGGTGATTGCCGTGTATCAGTTCGATATCGTTTCTTTCCTTTGGCTTAATGTAATCGGTGCAGCGGCGGTTATTATATTTTCAGCAATCGGATTGCTGTTTTATAAGCAGAAAATAGTAAATTCGTAAACGTACAATAACAAAAACAAACAAATAAAAATATTATGAAAACGATTCTTAAATCTGCGACTGTACTTGTTGCTACCATGACGCTTTCAATGAATGCCTTTGCACAGGACACTAAAAAACCTGCCAGCCCTCCGGCTACGGCTACGGGAAAAATTAAAGATGCAAACATTACCATCGCTTATAGCAGTCCTTCTGTTAAAGGACGTACAATCTGGGGTGGTTTAGAAGCTTATAATAAAGTTTGGCGTGCAGGTGCCAATGAAGCCACTACTTTTGAAACGGATAAAGACATTACTGTTCAGGGTAAGAAACTGGCAGCAGGTAAATACAGCTTTTTCTTAATCCCTAAAGAAAGCGGAACATGGACTGCTATTTTTAATAAAGAGCCAAAGCAATGGGGCGCTTATAAATACGAAGAATCAAAAGATGCTTTGCGTGTTGATGTAAAAACAAAGGCTTTACCAGCAACACAGGAGACTTTAGTGTATAAAATAAACAATAATGGATTCACAATGGATTGGGACAAAATCTCAGTTCCTGTAGAGATAAAGTAAATTTGAATATAAGAAATTAAAATCCCGTTAATACGGGATTTTTTTGTTTAAAACAGATTAAGAATTTCATGATTAAAATGTCGAATACTGAAAAATCAGATTATTATCACCTTATAAAAAATCAGAAATGTAATAGTTCTGAAATGATAATTGTCTTAAATATAGTAAAACACTATAACTGATCTTTGTAGGCTGGAAAGTATTGAACTAAATAGTATGGTTAATAGAAAATTAATAGGAAGCCATTAACCAGTATCTTACTCATAAGTTCCTGATTTTTACGAAAAGCATTATTAAGTTTTTAAAAATAACCTTATGAAAGTAGTCTATACACTTATTCTGATTCTATTGAATTTTCTGCCGATATCAACAGTGCAGGCTCAACAAACATTGTGGGGTAGCCAGCAGGAAAAGGAAAGTTTATACAGTATTCAGGATAGTGTGATGATCCGTACAAGAGATGGAGAGGAGATTTCTGCAATGGTGGTGCGCAAAAAAAATGACAATATTCCAAGACCTGCCGTATTGCAATTTACAATCTATGTGCGGGATCAGGGACGGGATATGCAGTCGCTTAAAGAAGCTGCAGATAGAGGATATGTAGGTGTTATGGCGTATACAAGAGGGAAGCGCTTAAGCAAGTCTGAGATTTATCCGTATGAAACTGATGGAAAAGATGCCTATGATATGATTGACTGGATCAGCAGGCAGCCATGGTGTAACCGTAAAATAGGAATGTATGGCGGAAGCTACAATGGCTTCACACAATGGGCAGCAGCTAAAAATCTTCATCCTGCGCTGAAAACGATTGTCCCTTATGTTGCCAACCGCCCCGGAATGGGACTTCCCATGGAAAATAATATTTTTATCAATCCCAATTACGAATGGTCTTTTTACGTAAGCAACAATAAATATCTGGATAATAAAACGGGTGATGACAGAAAGAGATTCCGCGATATGATGTTCAGATGGTGGGAAACCGGAGCAGCCTATAATAAAATGGATAGTATTGATGGTACACCGAACCGCCTTTTCCAGCGTTGGATAAGTCATCCTGCCTTTGATTCTTATTGGCAGAATATGGCTCCGTATAAAGAAGATTTTACCCGGATTACTATTCCCGTACTGGCATTTGACGGGTATTATAATGATTCTCAAAATTCAGGAATTTATTATCTGCGTGAACTTAACAAGTACAGCCCTGAGACGCCGGCTTATCTGGTAATTGGTCCGTATGGTCATTTCGGAACACAAATCGGAGGACAGGAGGTCATCAACGGATATACAGTGAGTAAAAATGCTTTATTTCCAATCAAGGAATACACTTATCAATGGCTGGATTATATTCTGAAAGGTGCAGAAAAACCTGCTTTTCTAAAAGATAAAATAAACTATCAGGTCATGGGGACAGATGAATGGCGAAGTGCTGCTTCACTGGAGACTATGCATAACAGGTATTTGAAATTCTATCTAAGTCCTGCTAAAATCAGCGATAAGGAGTATTTGCTGAGGCAACATAAACCTGAGCCCAATACCTATTTGGTTCAGAAAGTAGATTTTGCGGACCGTACAATCAGCAATAATGATTATTATCCGGATCCTATTATCCGGGAAAGTGTATCCGGTAACGGCTACGTTTTCATAAGCGAGCCTCTGGATGCTATGCTCGTAAACGGATCATTTCTTGGGAATATAAAACTGAGTATCAATAAAAAAGACGTGGATCTGGGGGTAACCCTTTACGAACTCACACCCGAAGGCAAATATTTTCATCTTTCCTACTATATCGGTCGTGCAAGCTATGCTAAAGACAATACTAAAAGACAATTGCTGACCCCTGGTAAAAAAGAAACCATCGCATTTGAAAATACTCATCTGATCAGCAAACAACTGCAGAAAGGAAGCCGGCTGGTAGTTGTGCTGAATGTCAACAAAAATTCTTTCTCAGAACTGAATTACGGAAGTGGCAAACCAGTAACCGCCGAAACCATTGCCGATGCAAAAGACCCCTTGATTATCCATTGGTTTAATGATAGTTTTGTTGAGGTCCCTGTTTTGAAATAACCAATACTTCCGATTCATGGATTTTAAGTACATTCTCTGTTGGAAATAGAGCGGAAAACTTATTACCGCTCTATAATTTATGATTGGGTTCTTTTGAGTCAATTTAATTATTCCTATAAATATCTTGTTCTCAGAAAAATATTAACCCGTTATTTTCAGGGATTGAATAAGCCCATCAGAGAATTGAAAATGATATTTCAAAACAATAGGACTGCCCGGAAATGTTCCTGAAGCTTCCGCTGATAAGATGTTTTCATTTTCGTTATAATCTAATGGCTCCATGCTGGCCTTGTATTCTTTGTTGGCTTTGTCAATCCAGCTTTCAATTTCTGCTTTTCCGTTGTGGGTTTTGCCTTCATCAAATACTTCTGCCTTTTCGGTAAAACAATTTGCATAGGCTGCACTGTTAAATTCGTTTTGGGCTTTCACTAATTCTGTGACAATGTTTGGTAATTTCATTGTATTGTAAAATATTAAATTGTTGGTACTGTACCGCCATCGATTATAAATTCAGTTCCTGTTAAATAATTGGCTCTCGGTGAAACAAGAAAACCAACTAATTCAGCTACTTCTTCCGGTTCGGCAGGTCTTCCATAAGGGATTCCGCCCAATGCATCCATAACGCTGTTTTGCGCTTCTTCTATAGTACTATTAGCGTTTCTCGCAATTTCACCCAGCCAGGCTTCCGAAGCTGCTGTATTGATCCACCCTGGCGAAACAGTCAGGACCCGAATACCTTTGGGGGTAACTTCGTTCGATAAACTTTTACTATAGTTTCTAAGTCCTGCTTTTGCAGCGGCATATGGCAAAGTAGAATCGTATAAAGGCAATTTCCCCTGAATTGAAGCGATGTGAATAATTACACCACTTTTTCGCTCAATCATTTGTGGTAAAAATCCTCTGTCCAGCCGAACCGGAGCAAGCAGATTAGCCTGTAGGGTTGATTCCCAATCTTCATCAGTTAATGCCGTAAATCCACCAGCGGGCGTTGATGAAGAACCCAGGTTGTTCACAAGAATATCCAGCCTTCCATACGTTGAGAGCATTTCTCTGATTACTTTTTGTGTTCCTTCTGCTTTACTCAGATCGGAAGGAATGAAATGCAGATTGCTGTTTTCTTCTTCAGGTGCGTTTCTTGCGGTAATAATAACTGTTGCACCAGCTTGTAACAGTCTTTCTGCTATTGCTTTGCCGGTTCCTTTTGTTCCTCCTGTTACCAGGGCAATTTTACCTTGAAGTTCGTTGTTGTCATTAAATAGATTTTCCATTGTTCAATTCTTTGATACAAATTTCCGAAGTATCACTTTTTCAGGCAATAACGGAAAATCGAATTGCATAGGGATAATTTATTCCCCTATTGTGCAATTTGGTACATTGGATTAAATTTGTGTATGCACGAAAGAAAAATACCTTTGAATTTAAACTGCGGTCTTGACCTTATTGGTGAAGTCCTTTACGGCAAATGGAAAATCCGTCTGCTGTGGTTTATCAATCAAGGTCATCTGCGCCCAAGTGAATTGCAGCGTAAAATTCCGGATGCTTCAAGACGGGTTTTAAATATCCAGCTGAAAGAACTTGAAGAGCACGAACTTGTTACAAAGAAAATCTATGCCCAGGTTCCGCCAAAAGTTGAATATTACCTCACAGATTTTGGTAAAACCTTAATTCCTGTAATTTCTACATTGGGATATTGGGCTGATGAGAATGAAGACAGGCTGAGAAAAGTAATTTTAAGAAGAATATCAGGGAATAATCAATAGTTCATTAGATTTAAAAATCAATTACCAAAACCTTTATACTTCAGCATAAACAGATAGAATTAAAATTCTTTAATTAATTTTCAGCCAGTTACCAGCTGTTTACTCCATTTTGAAGTGCCTTTTCATAATTTTCTTTATTAAAGCAATAGAGATCTTGTGCCTTATGAGCACCGCCTGTTCGTAATTCATCCAATTTAGTTAGAATTCCTAAATTTTTTATTTTTCTATAGAAATTACCCCTGTTCAGAGTCCTGCCTAATATTGTTTCATATAACCGCTGCAATTCTGTCATCGTAAATTTTTCTGGCAGCAGGTTGTAGCCGATAGGCTTGTAAGTTATTCTTTCCCTGAGTGTTAATAACGCTTTTAAGATGATTTGCTTATGATCCATTGTGATAGAATACTCATCCAGGTTATTCACGTCTAGCCATTCAAATTCGTTACTTAATTCATCAGCTTTTGGAGAAACGTCATGATAATTCACAAGCGCATAATAGCCGATAGAAATAAACCTTTGCTTATGCCACAAAGTATCATCATAATCGCTAAAAACTTCTTCACTTCGGCCATTCTTCCCAAAAACGGAAAATTCTTCCAGGAAAAGATCTGTTACACCAGCGCGCTCACTTAAAATTCTTACTGCTGCGTCATCAATATGCTCTTCTTTCTTAAGGTAGCCACCCGGTAAAAACCATTGATTGTTGAACTTCATCTTAATAGCAAGGACTTTGAGCTCATTTTCGCTGAATCCAAAGATAACAGTGTCAATAGAAATATGAGGAAGATATAACTGATAGGCTTCTGCTGATTTTTCTAAAATCTGTTGATGAGGGTTCATATTTATTTTAATTGTTCGTGCTCAGCAAAGTTAAGGGGATATTAAGGAAAGAACAAACATTCAAGCTTTTTAGCATTACTTTTTGGTAACATAGAATTTACATTTCCGGGTAAATAAATGCTTTTTTCATCATTTTATTTTGTTTTTTTTAATTATAATTTATTGTTATTCAGTGATTTGTTGTTGTGTTAATGTTTTTTTAACATTCATTTGGTTGTATGGAAAAAAGAATGTAATATTGAGTCGCTTCATAATGAAGCAACTAAAAAATATTAAGGAATATAAAAAATTACATGGATAAAATCCTGTTAGCTATTTGTTTAATTTAAAATTAGTTACCTATCTGAAATTCAACATTTCATTACACAATCCAAACAAAAAACAGATTAATTGATAATTATGAAAAACTCAAGACTCCGAATTTCCACTTTGTTGCTCATGTTTTCTTGTGGATCAGCATTTGGCCAGCAAACCGACAGTTTAGCTTTGAGGAAAAAAGCAATAACTTCTTCCAAAGAGGACAACAACAGGAATGTGATGCTCAATGCAGCCAATAATACCAGTCCCCGCGATGTCAATATCGGACTTCCTTCTACTGTTGGAGGAATCACAATTCTTGAAAATGATCTTCCGGTTGTTTATTTTTTCTGGCCTGAACTCCCCAATAAAACATGGAGACAAAGTGTTGGGCTGGAAAGGACTGGACTTTTAAAAATGGATCAGTTGGCCAATACAATGGGAGATCTTGGTTTTGCAGTCAATTCATATGCGCAGACAGGAACTAAAGACCTTAAGATCAAAGGCAAATTTACCACCAGTAATTTTGGCTGGCTACAGGCCGATGCCAATGTCTCGGGGCCTATTTCCAAAAATGGCTGGACCTATACCGCAGGAGCATTTTTGAATTATGATCCCAGTACCTTTAAGTTAGGCTTTGCAAGAAATGTTGATGAAACAAAAATTTTCAGAGCAGGGGTAACCAAGTATTTTAACGACAATAAAGGACAGATTACCGCGCTTTACAAATATGCAGACTCCTATAATGTCGGCAATTATGCCGTATTCCAATACGGGGAAAACGGTAAAGTGACAGAGCTGGACGATTTCAGGATAGGCAGAGACTCTTACGTCGTTAATGACGGGAAGATAAAGATGAAAGATATCCTGTCCGGTAGAGAGTACTGGGCTTCCATGAGCGGAAATGACAACAGGTCAAAATCTCATAATATCGATATCTTTGGTAACTATCTTCTTGATAATGGCTGGAATTTTAAATTTTCAACCCGGGCACATTTTTCCAAAGTAAAAATTTCAACAATTATTCCTTTGAGTATTTTCCAGGCAAATGAGTCAAATGGTTATACACTGGCATCCAATGGGCAGCCTTACTCCGGAGCTGTTGGTACCCAGCTGGCGATGCACACCCCTGAAACACCGGTAACGAGTCTTTCGGGACGTTTTTCATTAAACAAACAGCTGGGAACCCATAATCTGACGATAGGGCTTTTGGAACAGTATTATAAAGTTGACGATTTCACATCCAACCGTTCGTTCTTCTTTCAAACGGTGGGTGCACAGCCTCAAAGGCTGATTGGTCCAAATACAGATGCTGACGGATTCTACAATTACAATGTGGGCGGAGAATTCCACAGCGGTACGGAAAACAAGATATCACTATATGCAACTGATGAATGGAAAGTGTCCGATAACTTTAACCTTAGTTATGGCCTGCATTTAAGACATCATGCGGTTAACGGTACATTCTCCATGACCCCAAGAGCACCGGGATTTACTTTTGGACCTGATGATTTTAAAAATATCAATGAAAATTGGTTCCATGTGGCCGGAAGCCTTAATGCGACCTATAATATTACCAAAAACTTCGGAGTTTTAGCCAACTTCTTATACACAGAAGAAAACAGAAGATTGGAAAGTTATTCCCAGGCTTTTGAACCCAATACCAATAAAATTAAAAGCCCATTGGGAGCATTCGGAGTTTTCTGGAATACCAATTGGATTCAGTTGATTTCTCAGGCTACCTATCTGAAGAAGAATAACAACCTCAACAGATATAATCTGGTAAATCCTGCAAATAGTTCTCAGGCGCAAACCACAACTGTTTATTACGATATTCAGACACTTGGCTGGACCACGGATTTTGTTTTAAAACCATTCAAAGGATTTAATTTACATTATCTGGTTACTTTCCAGAATCCTGTGTATAAGAAATTTAATTTCAATGCTTTCGGGAAGGATTATGATTATAACGACAACAATGTATTAGGGGTTGCTAAAGTTTTAATGGAAATCGACCCAAGCTATTCTATTGACAAATGGAGGTTCTGGGCGAGTTTCAGGTATTTCTCCAAACAATATGCGAATCTTACCAATGCATTATACTTTGCACCAAGATGGGAAACTTTCGGCGGAGTAAGCTATACCGTTAACAAAAACATCAACGTAGGTGCAACAGTGATTAACTTCCTGAACCAAAGAGGAGCCAGTGGAACCATCAATGGTGCCGAATTGATTACAGATGCAAGCCCATATTACGGAAAACTGTTGACAGGAACGTACATTATGCCATTGACAGGCCAATTATCGGTAAACTTTAATTTCTAAAATAGAAACAATGAAAAGAACGGTTTTAAATATTGCAGCATTATTTTTAGGAGTAACAGCATTTTCACAGAATATTCAGATGGTCACGAATTCCAAAGGTCCTGTTTTAGGATATTCCGAAAACTCAGGGGTTAAAATTCTGACAGTTGGTGGAAATAAATTCAAAGATTTAAACAGAAACGGAAAGCTTGATCATTACGAAGACTGGAGACTTCCTGTTGACGAAAGAGCGAAAGATTTAGCTTCAAAGATGACGATCGAACAGATTGCAGGGTTAATGCTGTACAGCGGCCATCAATCTGTTCCTGCACCTGCAGACGGTTTCCGGGCAGGTAAATACAATGGAATGCTGTATAAAGAAAGCGGGGCAAAAGCCTCGGATTTAACAGATCAGCAAAAGAAATTCTTAAAAGAGGATAACCTTCGTCATGTTTTGGTAACAACTGTTGAGTCTCCCGAAATTGCAGCACAATGGAGCAACAACATCCAGGCTTATATTGAAGGGTTGGGATTGGGAATTCCAGCCAATAACAGTACAGACCCGAGACATTCTGCAACTGTAACGGCTGAGTTTAATGAAGGAGCAGGCGGACAGATCTCACTTTGGCCGGATGGCTTGGCAATGGGTGCAACTTTCGACCCGGAATTGGTCAGGAAATTCGGGAACATCGCAGCTCAGGAATACAGAGCATTGGGAATTTCAACTGCTTTATCGCCTCAAATCGATCTGGGAACAGAGCCTCGTTGGTATAGAATCGCTTACGTTTTTTCTGAAAGTCCGGAACTGACAGCAGATTTAGGAAGAGGTTATATTGACGGTTTCCAGACAACCATCGGAAGCAAAAAGGGCTGGGGTAACAAAAGTGTAAATGCTATGGTAAAGCACTGGCCTGGAGGTGGCCCAGAAGAAGGCGGCCGTGACGGTCATTGGGCAATGGGGAAATTCGCGGTGTATCCGGGGAATAATTTCCAGAATCACGTAAAACCCTTTACCGAAGGTGCTTTCAAATTAAATGGAGGAACAAAAGAAGCTTCTGCAGTAATGCCTTATTATACGATCAGCTTTAATCAGGATACAAAAAACGGAGAAAATGTCGGGAATGGTTACAGCAAATATCTGATCACAGACTTACTTCGTGGAAAATACAAATACGATGGTGTGGTGTGTACCGACTGGCTGATTACCGCTGATGAACCCAAAACTCCGGGAGGATTTGCAGGAAAACCCTGGGGTGCTGAGAAATTATCTATTGCCGAACGTCACTACAAAGTGCTGGAAGCCGGCGTTGACCAGTTCGGAGGAAATAATGATAAGGGGCCTGTTCTGGAAGCGTATCAGATGGGAGTGAAAGAACACGGTGAAAAAGCATATCGTGCAAAATTTGAGCAGTCTGCAGTTCGTTTGTTAAGGAATTTCTTCAGAACAGGATTGTTTGAAAATCCTTATGTTAACATTGAAGAAACCAAAAAAATAGTGGGTAATCCTGAGTTTATGAAAGCAGGGTACGAGGCTCAGGTAAAATCTATTGTAATGTTAAAAAATAAATCCAATATTCTTCCTATCAAAGAAAGAAAAACGGTTTACATCCCGAAGAGATATTCTCCGGCAACATTTAACTGGTGGGGAATTTACACGGCTCCTTCTCTGGATTATCCTGTTGACATCGAAAAAATCAAAAAGCATTATAACGTAACCGAAGATCCTGCTAAAGCGGATTTCGCATTGGTTTTTGTGAAAAGTCCGCATAGTGAAGAAGGCGGTTACAGCGATATTGATGCTGCAGAAGGCGGAAACGGCTATCTTCCGATTTCTCTTCAATACAAAACCTATACAGCAACTGAAGCCCGTGAGAAAAGTATTGCAGCAGGTGATCCGGTTGTAGCCCCGAATGTACACGACAGGACATTCAGAAATAAAACTTCAACCGCTACCAACTTTACAGATCTGTTGACCATAGAAAATACGTATAAGGCCATGAACGGAAAACCTGTCATTGTTTCGGTAACAGCTTCAAAACCGATGGTTTTCAACGAATTTGAAAAGCATGCTGATGCCATTCTGATGAACTTTAATGTTTCCAATCAGGCGGTTGTGGATATCGTAACCGGAAAATACGAGCCATCAGGATTACTTCCGCTTCAGATGCCTGCGAATATGGCAACTGTTGAAAAGCAAAAAGAAGATGTTCCTTACGATATGGAAACCCATAAAGATTCCGAAGGTCACAACTATGATTTCGGATACGGAATGAACTGGTCCGGTGTGATTAAAGATGCAAGAACAGAGAAATATAAAAAGTAATTGATAATTCCGGGTCTGTATTTTACAGGCTCAGAATTTTGCCTTTTGTAGTAAAAAACAATTTAATATGAAAATCAGATACACAATCTATTCATTAATGCTGGGTTCATTGATGTTTGCTCAGGAAAACCTCGATTTCAGTGGAAAAAAAGAAATAATTTCACCCGAAATCAAAGGTAAAAACGTTACATTCCGCCTTCGTGCACCAGAGGCAAAAACAGTAATACTACAAGGAAACTGGATGCCGGGAAAAGGTTGGGAACCGGGAACAGTGGAATTAAAAAAAGATGCAGATGGAATCTGGTCGTTCTCTGAAAATGATCTGGCTCCTGATATCTATACCTATTCTTTTATTGTGGATGGCGTAAAAGCCAACGACCCGAACAATTCTTATCAGGTTCGTGATGTTTCATCGGTGATGAGTATGATTTTGATTGATGGAAAACAATCTGAAAATTATAAAGTTCAGAACGTCCCGCACGGAACCGTTTCCAAAAGATGGTATCAATCAAGCGGGTTGAAAGAAGACAGAAGATTAACGGTTTATACTCCTCCGGGATATGAAAATTCGAAAGAAAAATTCCCGGTTTTATACCTTTTACACGGGATGGGTGGTGACGAAGAAGCATGGACGACCTTGGGAAGAGCCTCACAGATTCTGGATAATCTGATTGCTCAGGGAAAAGCAAAACCTATGATTGTTGTAATGCCAAACGGTCATACAAGCAATTCTGCAGCGCCGGGCGAATCTTCCAAAGGTTTTTATAAGATCGATATGAGAACACCGGATATTTTCAGTGGTGATATGGAAACTTATTTCAAGGAAATCATGGAATTTACAGAGCACAATTACCGGGTAAAATCAGACGCAGGAAACAGAGCAATTGCCGGACTTTCAATGGGTGGATTCCATTCATTGTATATTTCTGCCAATCAGCCGAAAACGTTTGATTATGTAGGGCTGTTTTCTCCGGCAATTCTTCCGCCTGATGAAAAGAAAAGTCTTGTTTATCAGAATTTAGATCAAAAACTGAAAACTCAGCAAACCAATTCATACAAATTGTATTGGATTGCCATCGGAAAGACAGATTTTCTCTATAAAAACGTGACAGAATATCGTGAAAAACTCAACAGGATGAACTTCAAATACCAATACGTAGAATCCGAAGGCGGTCATACGTGGAGCAATTGGAGAACCTATCTGAATGATTTTCTTCCTCAGTTATTTAAATAAACAAATTGAAAATGAAAAGAATATTCATAACCGCACTGTTTATAGCAGGAATATACAATGTGTACGCTCAAAAATCTATTCCTTTATACCAGGGAAAGGCACCGGGAACAGAAAACTGGAAGCAGAAAGAAGCACAGCAATTCAGCGAGCTGTTCAAAACAGAAGTTGTTTTCAATGTGTCTCAGCCTTCAATACTAATTTTCGAGGCAGATAAAACCAAGGCTAACGGAACAGTTGTTGTTATTGCTCCCGGCGGTGGCTTTCAAAGCTTATCGATCAATCGTGAAGGAGTTGATATGGCAAAAAAGCTCGCAGAAAACGGAATTACAGCAGTTGTTTTAAAATACAGATTGCTGGAAACGAAATCTAATGATCCTGCCAAAGAAATGATGGAAAATATCAAAGACAGAAATGCTTTTGATGCCAAAACAGCTCCTGTTAAAGTGATGGCCGGAGAGGATATCAGAACAGCAATTTCATATATCAGAACGCACGCGAAAGAACTGAAGATCAATCCTGAAAAATTAGGTGTGATTGGATTTTCTGCCGGTGCCAGTGTAATTTTAGAAAGTGTTCTCCATAGTAAAGATGCTTCAACGTTACCAAACTTTGCCGCATCCATTTATGGTGGACCAAGTCAGGAAATTCTAAATACCGAGGTTCCCAAAGCTGCTCTTCCACTATTTATATGTGCCGCGAGTGATGATCAACTGAAACTGGCGCCAAAATCAGTTGTATTGTATAACAAATGGCTGGAAGCAGGTCAGCCTGCTGAACTCCATATCTATGAAAAAGGAGGTCATGGCTTTGGTATGGGAAAACAAAATCTTCCCGTTGACAACTGGTCTGATGTGTACCTTGACTGGTTGAGGTTCCATAACTTTTTGTAGTTATTTAATCAATTTAATACTTTTTATATAGTTTCTTACATGGCATTTTCTGTCCAAGGGCAGCAGAATGTGCTGTGGTTTCTGGAATAGCATTTCAAGCTTATACTGTGTTTAATAAAAACTAAATCTAAATATGAATAAGAATACATCAACACTGACCGGACTTTTTTCCGGGAACAAATATTCAGTATTGTTTTTGGCTTTAATGGGGATATCACCTCTTACAAAGGCTCAAAATAACCCAACTATTACTGTTGACGGAAAAGCGTTCAAAGATCTCAACAAAAATGGTAAACTGGACGTCTGGGAAGATACAAGACTTCCGGTTGATCAAAGAATAGATGCCATTGTCAGCCAAATGACCAATAAAGAAAAGGTTGATCTGCTGATTGGAACAGGCATGCCCGGAATTGAAGTTTTGACCGGACCTGTAGGTGATTCAAAGCAGGGACTTGTTCCCGGAGCTGCAGGTGGAACAGCTAATCTGGACAGATTCGGAATTCCCGCTACTGTTGTGGCGGATGGACCTGCAGGCTTAAGAATTGCACCAACCAGGGGAAAAGATTCCAAAACGTACTATGCAACGGCATTTCCTGTAGGAACAGCTTTGGCTTCAACCTGGAACAAAACGCTATTGGAAGAAGTAGGAAAAGCAATGGGGAATGAAGTGAAAGAATACGGCGTTGATGTTTTGCTGGCGCCTGCCTTGAATATTCAACGAAATCCATTAAACGGAAGGAATTTCGAGTATTATTCAGAAGATCCCTTAATTTCAGGGAAAACTGCTGCGGCAATTGTCAATGGAGTCCAGTCCCAGGGAGTGGGAACTTCTATCAAACATTTTGCTGCGAATAATGAGGAGACCAATCGTTTAACAATCAATGCACATGTATCTGAAAGAGCATTGAGAGAATTATATCTGAGAAATTTTGAAATCACCGTAAAAGAATCTCAGCCCTGGACTGTAATGTCATCTTATAACAAAGTGAATGGGGTGTATACTTCAGATTCCAGAGATTTATTAACTCAGATTTTAAGAAACGAATGGGGATTCAAAGGAATCGTGATGACTGACTGGTTCGGTGGATTTCCCGGATTTGAATCCATCAGAACGGGAGGAATTTCTGATGTTGTAAAACAGATGAATGCAGGAAATGACCTGTTGATGCCTGGAATTCCGGCACAGAAAAAAGCGTTGCTGGAAGCTTTGGATTCAGGCCGGTTACCACAGGAAGTGGCGGATCTCAACGTGAAAAGAATGTTGGAATATATTTTCAGAACGCCAACATTTGCACATTATAAATACAGTGACAAACCAGATCTGAACGCACATGCTGCGGTAACCAGAAGTGCTGCGGCGGAAGGAATGGTTTTGCTTAAAAATGAAAACAATGTTTTACCTTTTGCAGACAAGCAGAAAGAAGTTTCCTTGTTCGGAGTGACCTCTTATGCCTGGATTACAGGAGGTACAGGAAGTGGCAGTGTCAACAACAAACATACGGTTTCACTTTTGGAAGGGCTGAATGCTGCAGGGTATAAATTAGACAAGGAGCTGGTAGAATTGTATAAACCGCATGCTGAAAAAGAAGCTGCAGCAGAAAAGGAAAGAAGAAAAGCCAGGGGAATTTTGGCATTGCCGGAGAGGCTGCCTGAAATGAAAATGGATGATGCCTTCATCGCTAAAAAAGCGGAAACTTCTGAAATTGCTTTTGTAACATTGGGAAGGAATTCCGGGGAAGGAGGTGATAGAGTAGTGAACAATGACTTTAATCTGGCAGCGGAAGAAATAGAAATGCTTGATAAAATTTCCAAAGCTTTCCACGCAAAAGGAAAAAAAGTAGTAGTCATATTGAATATCGGTGGGGTTATTGAGACTGCTTCATGGAAAGATAAGGTAGATGCCGTTTTATTGGCCTGGCAGCCCGGTCAGGAAGGAGGGCATTCTGTGGCAGATGTAATTTCCGGAAAAGTAAATCCTTCCGGAAAACTGACGATGACTTTCCCTGTAAATTATGCAGACCATACATCAGCAAAGAATTTTCCGGGAGAACCATTGGATAATCCTGCAGATGTAACTTATAAGGAAGGTATTTATGTAGGATACCGCTATTTTAATACTTTTGGAATAAAACCTTCGTTTGAATTCGGATATGGAAAGTCGTACACCGATTTTGAGTATTCAAATATTAAAACAAATTCTAAGACCTTTAATGATCATTTAGAAGTAAGTGTCAACATTAAAAACAAAGGAAAAGTATCAGGAAAAGAAATCGTTGAACTGTATCTTTCTGCACCGGGCAAGACCATTGACAAACCAAAATCTGAATTAAAAGCTTATGCAAAAACAAAAGAATTAAATCCGGGAGAATCACAAACGATTATTTTAACTTTAAACAAGAAAGATTTAGCTTCGTTTGAAACGGGAAAATCAGCATGGGTAGCTGAAGCCGGAAGATATAAAATTCTGGTAGGTGCTTCGTCGTTAGATATCAGGCAGAAGACAGAAGTTGATGTAACAAAAGAATTGGTAATTGAAAAGGTAGAACATATTCTCCCTGCTGATAAGCAATTTGAAGATCTGAAGTCCCAACAATAATGAAAATAAAATAGGTTTTAGCGATAACTGAAACCTGTCAAGTAGGCAATACAATAGGCTTGATAAGATTTTCTATGAAAGTGTTCGAAAATTGTAGTTTGTTTGAGCCGGATTAAACAAGAATTAGCTATTCCAAATCTGGTATTAAATTTCTTGTAGTTGTCAAGTTTTTTACAATGTAATTTTAAATGTCTGAAATATTTGAAGTTGAAATAGTTTGACTTTATTCTACTTTGATAGGCTTATATCATTCCATAAAGATTTACGAATAATATGGTAGAATATTTAGCTTGTATTCAGCTGATGGGATTTATTTAGTGATGAAATTTTGCACATTCAGGTATATAATAACCTCATTAAAAAAGTGTTTTAAAAATTAAAATATACTTTTTGGTATAATTTATTTGTTTTTAAAAAATACTTTTTAGTATATTTGCAATGTTAAATCAAAATATAATGTTAACCAAAGCAGAAAAAACAAAGCAATTTATTCTGGAAACAGCAGCACCACTTTATAATGAGAAAGGGATTTCTGGTGTGAGTATAGATGATGTTTTAGAAGCCACAAAATTAACAAAAGGCTGTATTTACGGGCATTTTAATGGTAAAGACGATTTATCGGAACAAGTGATTGATTATTCACTAAATAAAATGTCAGTTAAAATGTTAACAATTGTTTCTCAGGGGAGAACAGCTAAGGAAAAAGTTTTTCTTTATCTTGATTTTTACAAAAATCCGATTGATACATTTATAGCGGGCGGTTGCCCGATATTCAATACGGCGGTGGAAGCTGATGATAATTTTCCGATTATTAAAAAGAAAGTTGCAGCTACTTTAAGAGCCGGACAACAAGGAATAGCTAATGTTTTACAGGAAGGAATTAATAATCTGGAGTTTTCAGAGAAGCTTAATCCGGAAGCTTTTGCATTCAAAATGATGGCGGCTGTAGAAGGCGGCATTATTCTGTGCAGAACAATGGAAACCTCAAAACCAATGATAGAATTGGTTAAAAGTTTAAAAAATGAATTAGAGCTGTATTCACTCTAATTTTTTTTAATACAGAATATACTTTTTAGTATATTTTAGAAGTGATGGTATTTAGAAATCAAATTCAAAAAAATAAAATATGAACAACAGGTTATTTGAAAGCTATGAGCTTAACGGACAAAGTTTAAACAACAGAATCGTAATGGCTCCCATGACAAGAGCCCGTTCTGCAAACGAAGGGAATATCGCAACAGAACTTACAGCAGCCTATTATGCACAACGTGCAACAGCTGGACTTATCATCAGCGAAGGAACTTTTATCAGCGAAGAAGCAATTGGGTTTATCAATGTTCCCGGAATTTATACTCAACCTCAAATAAAAGGCTGGAAAACCGTAACCCAAGCTGTTCACGATAAAAACGGTAAAATATTTGCCCAGCTTTGGCACACAGGAGCATATTCTCATCCGGATTTACATAACGGAAAATTACCTTTGGCACCTTCAAATGTTAATCCGAACCAACAAGCTTTCGCACCGGAAGGTTTCAAACCAACCGTTACTCCACAGCCAATGACGATTGAAGATATCAAAAGAACAATTCAGGATTTTAAAAATGGAGCAATCAATGCTTTTGAAGCTGGTTTTGATGGGGTAGAACTTCATGGTGCCAACGGATATTTGCTGCAACAGTTTTTTAGTAAAAATTCTAACGACAGAACTGATGAATACGGAGGAAACCCAGAAAACAGAGCCAGAATTCTATTCGAAATTTTAGATACCATCCAGGAAGTTGCCGATATCAGAAAAGTGGGTGTTCGCCTCAATCCTTCTTTGAACGGAATTATGGGAATTGATGTGGATGACGAAACCATCGCAACCTATGACTATATGATTAACAGACTAAACGACTATGATTTGGCTTATATACATTTAATTGAACCCTTCACAGACGTTACCGACAACGAAAATGCCATTCAGGAGGTCGCGAGACATTTCCGAAAAATTTACAACGGAACTATTATCATCAACCGTGCTTTCAACAAAGAAACGGCGACTAAAGTTTTGGAAAGTGGTGATGCAGATTTGGTGTCATTTGGAGTTCCCTTTATCGCTAATCCAGATTTAGTAGAGCGTTTCAAAACCGATACCGCTCTTAATGTACCCAATCAGGAGACTTTTTACACACCGGGAGAAAAAGGTTATACAGACTATCCTTTTTTAACTATCTAAAATAATTGGGGCGACCGGGCAGGCTCTTCACTCTATCTTTTGTTCCGCTAAAGCTCCACAAAAGGATGCCGTTGCACCCGAGGCCTTTTGGCCGAACTGTACGAAGTAAATCCCTGTCGCAAAGCAGTCAATCATTATAAATTTTCAACAAAAAATAACAATTCAACAAAATGAAAACAACAGGAAATACCCTATTCATCAGTGGCGGAAGTGCCGGAATAGGCTTAGCAATCGCTAAAAAATTAAATCAAGCAGGTAATAAAATCATTATCAACGGAAGAAATGAAGAACGTCTCCAAAAAGCTTTGTCAGAACTGACGGATGCTGTTGGAATTCAGGGAGATCTATCCATTGAAGCAGATAGAATCCGTATAGCAGAAGAGCTGAAGACAAATCATGCTGATGTAAATGTCATCATAAACAATGCAGGAGCTGCATTCGGCTATTTATTAAGCGAAACCACCAACGCTCACGAAAAAGCTCAGATTGAGATGAATACCAATTATTTTGCCATCATCCATTTTACAGAACTGATGATTCCTCATTTATTGGAAAAAGAAGAATCAGCGGTTGTTAATATTTCGTCTATTGCGGTCTACGGAAGTCACAAATTCTTACCAACCTATGGAGCAACAAAAGCTGCTTTGCATAGTTACACAACTGCATTGAGACAAACTTATGAAGAACAGAAAAACCTTCACATTTACGAAGTGTATCCACCTTTGGTCAATACAGATTTCTCTGCGGAAATCGGTGGTGCTGCGGGAATTCCGCCAAGTGAGGTGGCAGATGAATTATTCATCGGACTAGAAAATAATCTATTCGATATTCCTGTGGGAGATTCAAAAATTTATGCAAATGCAATTGGAGAAGCAATGGCAAAGTTAGTTCAGGCTTAAAAGAAATAACTAATATAAACCATTTATTTTCTGTAACTTAATGCAGGCTATGATTGGTTTATTTCATTTTTAAATTTTATGGTCATGAATTTAAAAGATAAAACCATTCTGATTACGGGAGGAGCTTCCGGAATTGGGCTTGAAGCCGCAAAACAATTTTTGGCTTTAGGGAATAAGGTCATTATTACAGGAAGAAATCAGACGAAATTAGATGCCGTTAAAAAACAGTTTTCTGAAATAATGGTCATTCAATCTGATGCCGCGAAAGAGAAAGATGCAGTTGCTCTATATGAAAAAGTAAATGCTTTAGGCGGTATTGATATTTTATACAACAATGCAGGAGTTGGTGTTCACCCAATGAATTTGGGTATTGCTAATGAAAAACATTTGGAGGGTGCAGCGTATGAAATGGAAGTCAATTATTTGGGTGTTATTCGTCTGAATAACCTTTTTATGGAAATGCTGAAATCCCGTCCGGAATCTGCAATCATTAATACAACGTCTATTCTCAGCATTGTTCCATCGGTATTGGAAGCTACATATTCTGCTTCAAAATCGGCTTTGGCATTTTATACAAAATCATTGAGATCACATTTGCAGTCAATAAACGCTTCAGTGAAAGTCTTCGAATTGTTGCCGCCGTTGGTTGATACCGATATGGTTGCAGACCGACAGGATAAAAAAAATAAGTACCACAGAATTGGTAAAAGGTCTTATGGTAGGAATGCAAAAGAATATTGACACGATAAGAGTAGGCGATACAAAAGCACTTTATCTTCTTAATCGAATTGCGCCTAAAAAAGCATACGACATAATCAATGCAAAAAAAGAATTCACAAAACTGAAATAATTATGAAAGCATTTTTAATCAATAAGTACACGAAAGAGGATTTGCAGTTGGCGGATGTTTCTGTCCCAAAAATCAAAGACAACGAAGTCTTGATAGAAATTTATGCATCAGGCTTAAATCTTTTAGATTCTAAAATCAAAACTGGCGAATTCAAACTGATTCTTCCCTACAAAATGCCACTTATTTTAGGTCACGACCTTGCAGGAGTTGTAAAAGAAGTTGGGAAGAATGTAAAAAAGTACAAAGTTGGAGATGAGGTTTACTCTCGACCTGCCGATTTTCATATCGGGACTTTTGCAGAATATATTGCAGTTAGAGAGGAGGATTTGGCTTTTAAACCGAAGAATCTTTCGATGGAGCAAGCATCTTCGGTTCCTTTGGTTGCGTTGACGGTTTGGCAGGCTTTGGTGGAAATAGGACAGGTTAAAAAAGGACAAAAAGTATTTATTCAAGCGGGTTCCGGAGGGGTGGGAACTATTGCTATTCAGTTGGCAAAACATCTTGGAGCGATCGTTGCAACAACTGCGAGTACCAAAAGTTTTGATTTTCTTAAAGAATTGGGAGCCGATGTTTTAATTGATTATAAAACACAGGATTTTGAAGCGGTATTGAAAGATTATGATCTCGTTTTGAACAGTCAGGATAACAAAACACTTGAAAAATCTTTAAATATTCTAAGGGCAGGAGGTAAGATCATTTCAATTTCTGGTCCGCCAACACCGAAATTTGCAAAGGATATCAATGCGAATTGGCTGGTGAAAACAGCAACAAGATTTCTGAGCTTTGGAATTAAGAAAAAAGCAAAAAAATTGGGTGTTGATTACACATTTCTTTTTATGAGAGCAGATGGAAAACAATTAGCCGAGATGACAAAACTGATAGAATCGGGAATAATAAAACCTGTTTTAGATAAAGTATTTCCGTTTGAAGAAACCAATAAAGCTTTGGAATATGTTGAAAGTGGAAGAGCAAAAGGAAAGGTTGTGGTGAAGTTGAAATAATCGTGAAAGTGTAAAATGTTGGGTCAATTATTTAATAATATTAATTTAGGCAATTAAATTATATACTTGAATGTACCCAATCAAAAAAATATAATATTATTTAGTTTATGTATCAACGAGTAACAAAATTTATTTTCTCTTTATGTTTTCTAATGTTATTGCCAAATGTGTAATATTAATTTTAATGTATTTAGTTTTAATCTATTAGATAACTCTTCCTTCAGTATTGAAATAATGAACTTTAAGTAATTGAAATAAAAAAAAATGAACGTTGTTCAAAAAATGTTCATACATTTGCAGAAGAAATTCGATTATGAGTATTAGCGAAAGAAAACAACAGGAAAAAGAAGCATTAAGGTTATTAATCCTAAATGGTGCAAAAAAATTATTTGTTGAGAAAGGAATCGACCAAACGACCATTAGGAATATTGCTGACAAAATTAACTATAGTGTAGGAACAGTATATGTTTATTTCAAAGATAAAAATGCTATTCTTCACGACTTACATTCCATTGGTTTTAAGGAGTTGGGAGGTTATTTTAAAGAGTTACTTTCCATAGAAGATCCTATGCAGAGAATTCGTAAAATGGGTATAATCTATATGAAATTTGCCTTGGAGAATTCTGAAATGTATGACCTGATGTTCAATTTGCGAGCTCCGATGGAGTATCTGGAAAATACAGACAATGACTTATGGTCGGAAGGAAATGAAACCTTTGGTTACGTTAAAAAAACGGTTGAAGATTGTATGTCCAGAGGTCATTTTAAAAATCATAATTCTGAAGCATTAGCTTTTATGATCTGGAGTTTGGTGCATGGAATGTGCAGTCTTGAAATTCGTCAAAGAACAAAAGGGTTAAAATTCAGTAGTCCTGATACTATTATGACGGAAGGGTATAATGAATTTTTAATAATGATAGAAAAATTATAAAATTTTTTTGATTAAAAAAAATGAACAAAGTTCAAATTATGAACATTGTATATATTGTTAAGAAGAATTTCAGTCTTTTAGAGATAAAAGGTAAAATTTGAATTTATAATATTAACTATGGACAGAAGAAATTATTAAGTAACAGATCATTACATTTTTGTTGATCTGGTTCCTTCCGTCTTTTTTAAAGTTTCGATATGGAATTAAGCAATCAAAAAATTTACGATACAATTATCGTAGGTGGCAGTTATGCAGGACTTTCTTCTGCATTGACCCTCGGACGTTCTTTGAGAAATGTCTTACTTATTGACAGTGGAAATCCCTGCAATAAACAAACCCCTCATTCACAAAATTTCTTAACGAGAGACGGAATGCCTCCAGGAGAAATTGCGAAAATAGCCAAGGAAGAAGTTTCTAAATATCCTTCCATTGAGTTTTACAATGGTTTCGCAGTCAACGGAAGCAAAATACTGGAAGGTTTTTTAATCAAGACTTCAGATGGCAAATCATTTAAAGGTAAAAAACTAATTTTTGCTTCCGGAATTTTAGATATACTGCATGACATCAAAGGATTCGCCGAATGTTGGGGTATATCCGTTATACACTGTCCTTATTGTCACGGATATGAGTTCAGGAACAAAAAGACAGCTATTTTAGCGGAAGGAGATCGTTTGATATATTTTACGTCATTAATTAGAAATCTGACCGATAATGTAACCTTAATTACATCAGGTAGAACTACCAATAATGTTGATGGTATTGATACGCTTAAAAAAAATGGCGTAAAAGTAATTGAGAAAAAAATTTCAGAAATAGAACATCATAACGGATATGTCAATAAGGTCATTTTTTCTGATGGAACAGCTGAGAGTTTTGAAGCAATGTACGCACCCGTACCATTCCAACAACATTGTACCATTCCGAAAGAATTGGGATGTGAAATGACAGATACAGGTCTGATTAATATTGATTCATTACAAAAAACAAGCGTGGATGGGATCTATGCAGTAGGTGATAACTCTAATCCATTAAGATCAGTTGCATTGGCAGTTTCGTCAGGAAATGTGGCAGGAGTTGGAGTTAATTCTGAGCTATCTGCTGAAATGTTTTTGTAGATAAACAATTGACTTTCCTGATACAATTTGCTATAATAAATGTCCCTCCTATTCTCCAATAAATTCTTTTCCTGAGCTATTTCCTAAGGAAAAAGAGTTGATCGATGTCTTTTATAGGAATAATAATGAGTAATCAAATATTACTCTGTAATAAGCTAAGAGCTTTTTTTTACTTAAAATTTTGAACAATGTTCAAATTATAAACAATGTATAAATAAAATGAAAAAATTATCAACAGTAGTTTTGTTTTGCCTCGGATTTTTCGGGTATTCCCAAAGCTATCTCGACCGTTATATCAAAACCGGTCTGGAAAATAACGAAATCATTAAACAGAAAAACTTCGACATTAATAAGAGTCTATATGCCTTGAAAGAAGCAAATTCTCTGTTTTCGCCGACAGTGGCTTTCGTCGCAAATTACACGATTGCGGACGGTGGTAGAACCATCGATATTCCAATCGGGGATATGTTGAATCCTGTGTACAGCACATTGAATCAAATCACGAATTCCAATGCTTTTCCAATCTTAGAGAATCAGTCTGTATTAATTAATCCCAATAATTTCTACGATGTAAAGATTCATACGACGATGCCTCTTTTGAATTACGAGATTATTTATAACAAAAAAATCAGGGCGCAACAGACTACTCTGCAAAAGATCGAACTGGAAATCTACCAACGTGAACTGGTCAAGGAAATAAAAATTGCCTATTACAAATATTTACAGTCGGTGGAAGGCATCAGAATTTATGAAAATGCTTTGGCGATCGTTAAAGAAAATCAAAGAGTGAATAAATCGCTTTTCAAAAATGACAAGATCAACCGAACGGCTGTTTTACGAAGTGATAATGAAGTTACAAAAATTGAGGCGAATCTTGAAACCGCGAAAAATACAAGCAAAAATGCTAAAGCTTATTTCAACTTTCTTCTCAATCAAAAACTGGATTCAGACATCGAAATTGATGATAATATGGAATTGCCTGCGGAACTCATCGCAGAAAATATCATCAACAGAGAAGAGTTGAAACAACTGGGGCAGGCGAAAGAGATTAACGAAAATGTTTATCAATTAACAAGATCTAATTGGTTTCCAAAATTAAGCGGTTTTGCAGATTTGGGAATACAGGATTTCGATTTTAAAGTAGATAAATCTTCCCACTATTATTTCGCAGGTCTAAGCCTTGAATGGAATATTTTTTCTGGCAACAAGAACAAATATAAACTGAAGCAGGTTGATGAGGAGAGCAAAAAGATTAGTTCTCAAATTGATAATGTGAAACAGCAGTTGCTTTTGCAGTTCGAAGTTTCACAAAACAATTTAAGATCAGCTTTGGAGCAATATGAATCTGATAACAAACAAAAAGAAACCGCTAAAAAATACAACGGCGACGTCACCAGACTGTACAAAGAAGGGATGGCAATCTACATCGAATTGCTGGATGCGCAAAATCAGGTGGTCAACACAGAACTCAATGCCAATATTTCATTGTATAATTCCTGGATTGCCTTTGCAGAAATGGAAAGAGCCAATGCCTCATTTAATTTAAATAAATAAAAATGATAACTATTATGAACAAAACAATCACAATATCACTCCTTTCCTTTTTCCTGATCTCGTCCTGTAAAGAAAATAAAAAAGAGATAAAATCATTTGAAAGTGCCGAGGTCATTCCCGTGAAAACTGCAACTGTTGGCTCTTTGGCATTGGCCGGAAACATCAGCACGTCCGGTTTGGTAACGACAGAAAATGAAACGACTTATTCCTTCAAGATTGGTGGAGTAGTGAACGGCGTTTTTGTGGAGGAAGGTCAGTTCTTCAGAAAAGGTCAGCTTTTGGCGACTTTGGATGAAACGGAAATCCGTGCAGGTCTCAACCAATCTGATTTGAATGTTCAAAAAAACGAACGTGATTACAAGCGTGCCACGAATCTATATAAAGACAGTGTATATACTTTGGAGCAGGTTCAGAATACCAGAACAGGTTTAGACATTGCACGAAAGCAGAAGGATGCTGTTGCATTTAATGTAAAATACTCAAAAATCTACGCAACTGCTGATGGTTTTGTATCCCAGAAAGTAGCCAATAAAGGTGAAATTGTAGGTCCTGGTTCACCTGTTCTACTTATCAATGAAACTTCAAACAATAATAATTATTTGCTGAAAGTTGGTTTAACGGATACTGAATGGGCATCTACGAAGATCGGGCAGAAAGCAATTGTAACACTGGACGGCTATCCTGATAAAAAATTCGATGCCTTTGTTTTCAGAAAATCGCAGTCGGCAGATCGGGCAATCGGATCTTTTCAGGTAGAATTGAAACTGACGATGAATGACAATAAACCCGCCGTAGGAATGTTCGGAAAAGCAGAAATCAAAACCGACCATTCTGAGGATTTTATCGTGATTCCTTACAATTCTCTGCTTGAAGCTGATGGAAACAAAGCTTTTGTCTATGTTGTTGAAAATACTAAAGTTAAAAAAAGACCTGTAACGATTGCCAAATTTGAAAATGACAAAGTATTCATTCAGGACGGACTTCAGAAAAGTGACAAAATCGTGATTTCCAACAGTGCCTATCTGAACGAGCAATCCACTATTAAAATCATTAAATAAGAACGGATGAAAATTACAAATTTTGCAGTAAAAAACTACCAGTTTACGCTGATCATATTTCTTCTCGTTGCAGTAGTCGGTTTCCTTACGCTCTTCACAATGCCCAGAGCAGAAGATCCCTCAACACATCCGCCACAATATCTGATCACAGTTATTTATCCCGGAACGAGCCCGAAAGATATGGAAGAACAGGTGGTGAAACCGATTGAAAATAAGATCTACGGATTGGAGAATATAGATAAAATTCTGACGACCGTTGAGGATGGTGTTGCCGCTTTTCAGGTGAAATTCAAATATGGAGTTGATGTTGACAACAAATATCAGGAAATTTCAACCGAAATGAATGCACTGAAGAACAGTGAGCTTCCCAAGGATATTTATCAGATCAAAACAGAAAAAATATCATCTTCCGATGTGAAAATACTTCAGGTTGCTTTGGTTTCAGAAAATGCTTCTGAGAAAAAACTGCACGATGAGGCCGATAAGCTTAAATCCAAATTAGAGAAAATCACCAATCTCAAAAATGTGATCTATTCCGGAATTCCCGAACAGGAAATCAGAGTAGATTTAAAATTAGATAAATTGGCTCAGCTGAGAATTCCACTCAATGTAGTGATGGGAAGTTTACAAAGTGAAGCAGCCGATATTCCGGGTGGAAGCATTGATATGGATACCAAAATCTTCAACGTAAAAACCAGCGGGAAATTCAAGAATGAAGAAGATGTTGCAAACACTGTAATCTACAATGCCAACGGAAAGATCGTCTATATGAAAGACGTTGCCGAGGTAGGTTACAAATCTCAGACGGTGGATCATATCACGAGAATCAACGGACACCGCTGCGTTTTGGTTACTGCGGGAATGAAAGATAATGTGAATATTACTGATGTTCAGAAAGAGTTTTCTCCGATTGTTGAAGAGTTTTCAAAAAGCCTTCCTGAAAACATTAAACTGATTAAAAATTTCGATCAGGCCAATATGGTTTCTCAACGATTGGGACATTTAGGATTTGATTTTGGATTGGCAATTGTCTTGGTTATCATTACCTTATTGCCGTTGGGTTCCCGTGCATCAATTATTGTAATGATCTCGATTCCGTTATCATTGGCATTAGGACTCATTGCGATGAATGCGTTAGGATTTTCATTAAATCAGTTAAGCATCGTGGGATTGGTGGTTGCTTTGGGACTGTTGGTGGATGACAGTATCGTGGTCGTTGAGAATATTGAAAGATGGTTGCGTGAAGGGCATTCCAAAAAAGATGCGGTTCTGAAAGGTACCCAACAGATAGGAATGGCGGTTGTAGGTTGTACAGCGACATTGATCATCGCATTTTTACCATTGGCATTCCTCCCGGATGTAGCAGGTGAGTTTATCAGAAGTCTTCCAATGGCGGTTATCACGAGTGTTTTAGCTTCGATGCTGGTTGCTTTGACTTTAGTTCCTTTTTTGGGAAGCAAGTTTTTGAAAACCCACGACCACGAGGGCGGAAATATTTTCCTTCAGTATCTTCAGAAATTCCTGACGAACAGTTACAAAGGAATTATGCCTAAAGCGTTGAAATATCCTAAAATTACCATCGCAATTTCAGTTGGATTGAGCGCATTGGCATTTGTACTATTCAGTTTTACAGGATTTAAACTGTTCCCGACTTCTGAAAAACCAATGTTCTTGATCAATATCAAAACACCGCTTCAGTCCAATATCTCGGAAAGCGACCGTGTGGCGAAAATTGTTGAATCTGAACTGAAAAATCACAAGGAAATTACCTATTATACCTCCAATGTCGGAAAAGGAAATCCACAGATCTATTACAATGTCCATCCACAGGACAGGAAACCGGATTTTGCTCAGATCTTTGTTCAATTGGATGATGAAGCAAAACCTGAAACAAAGACAGAACTGATTGAAACCTTGAGAGAAAAATTCAAGACAATGCCTTATGCCAAAGTGGAGGTCAAGGATTTTGAACAGGGTACACCGATTGAAGCGAATATTGTGGTGCGATTGTTCGGGGAAGATCCTGTTGTTTTGAGGCAACTGTCTTCACAGGTTGAAAATATTTTGAGAAAACAGGAAGGTACGGTGTATATCAATAATGAACTGAATATCTACAAAACCGATGTCAAAGTTAAGATCAACAAAGAAAAAGCAAGAACACTGGGCGTGATGACAAGCGAAGTGGATAAGGTTATACGTCTTGCCGTGGCCGGATTACCGGTTGGAGATTACATCGATGACCGTGGAGATGCCAGAACGGTGACTTTAACATTGCCAAGAGAAAAATTTTCCAATCTGGAGGCTTTGAAAAACTTGTATGTCAACAATGTTCAGGGAGCACCCATCGCTTTGAATCAGATTGCGGCTGTTTCTTTTGAAACTTCACCAACAGCCATCAATCATTTCAATAAATCCCGTTTTGCAAAAGTAACGGCAATGTCGGCAAAAGGATATTATGCAAATGATCTCTTGGAGGATATTATTCCTCAATTGGATAAACTGAAAATGCCCGCAGGTTATTCCTACAAATTGGCAGGAGAAAAAGAATCGGAAGGGGATGCATTGGGTGGAAATTTTCTTTCCGTGATTATCTTAAGTACATTTTTATTTATTGCAGTGTTGTTGCTTCAGTTTAAAACCTTCAAAGGAATCATCATTGTATTGTCAATCATTCCTTTGGGAATTTTAGGTGGTGTGATTTTATTATTGATTGATGGAAGTCCAATGTCACTGGTCGCAATTATCGGATTTATTGGTTTGTCAGGAATCCAGGTTAAAAACTCTCTGCTTTTGGTAGATTTTACCAATCAGCTCAGACTGGAAGGAAAGTCAATTGACGAAGCGATTGCCATTGCGGGAGAAACCCGTTTCCTTCCAGTGGTTTTAACATCAATCACAGCGATTTGTGGTTTGATTCCTCTAGCATTAAACTCCAATCCATTGATTGCACCTTTAGCCATCGTATTGATTGGAGGTTTAATCAGCTCAACGATTCTTTCAAGAATTGTGACACCTGTAATGTACAAATTGATTCCACCGAGTCTGGAAATTGATAACGACAAAGAAAATTAGAATTAATCATTACAACTTAAATAAAATGGAAGAATACATACTAATAACCGGAGCTTCATCCGGAATAGGTTACCATATGGCGATTCAGCTTGCCGAGAAAAAAAAGAATCTGATTTTGGTTGCAAGAAGTGAAGAAAAACTAAAGCAATTACAGGAAGAATTAATCAAATCATACAAGGTTTCTGTGCACTATATTGTTAAAGATTTGTCAAAAGTTGAAAATGCAATTGCACTTTATAACGAGGTTCAAGAGAAAAATCTATTGGTAACTGGGTTGGTTAATAACGCAGGCGTAGGAACTTACGGCGAATTCACAAAGATTTCTTTGGAAGAAGAACTGAAAATGATTGATTTGAATATTTCCAGTCTTGTAGCACTCAATAAATTATTTGTCAAAGATATGGTGGCAAGAAAATCGGGTAGAATAATGAATATAGCTTCTCTAATGGCTTTTTTACCATTTCCGTATTACTCAGTGTATTCAGCAACAAAAACTTTTGTTTTGTCATTTACAGAAACGCTTGCTTCCGAACTGGAAGGCACAGGCGTTGTCGTTAGTGCCCTGTGTCCGGGACCGATTGATACAGGATTTTATAATGAAGAAATGCTCAAAGCCAATATGATGAAAACCAATAAACCTGTTCATCCCGAAGCGGTAGCAGAAGCAGGAGTGAAACTTCTTTTATATGGAAAAGGAAAAAAGATTGTCGGTTTTATGAATTGGTTCCTTTCCAATCTTCCGCGTATCACACCTGATATTTTGATGATGCAAATCAAAAAAAAGCTGGCAAGTAAATAAGATTACACCAATAGGTAGGTTAATTATAACAAATTTACATTATCTCATCATTTCAAAAAATAACGCCATTTAAAAACAAGTGGCGTTATTTTATTATGTGTTCCAATGCAGGATTATCTTCAAATACTTTTATTGATGATTTGGTTTGCTTGAGCCAAATTAAATACGAATTACAAAGTTAATTTTTACTACATCCTTAATTATAATCTAAACTTTCTGTAATTTGGCTTTCAGTTAAGTAAAAAAAATGTGACTTACTTGGTATATATTTGACTCATTTTGTTGAATATCTTCTATTGGAAAAAATTGTGGATCATTAATTGAAATCTTTACGAAACTTCACTTAATTAATCTAACTGAATATGAAATAGTACAAATCCCAATAACGCACCTCCAGCAACAATGAATGCAGTATTGATGTTCTTAAATTTAAAAACAATGATGCCGCTTATCATTGCAATTGCAATGGTTCGCCAGTCAACAATACTTTCTTTGCCCATTACGAGACACACAGATAATATAATGGCTACCGAAGCTACATTTACTGCATCAAGAAATACTGACAAACCTTTTGAGTTGCGCATTTTTTTTACTAATGGATTGAGAAACGCTACCAATACAAATGAAGGAAAGAATATTGCTATTGTTGAAACAATAGCACCATATAATCCGTTAATCTGATATCCTATAAAAGTGACTGATGAAAAAACAGGTCCGGGGGTGAATTGTCCCACTGCAATTGCATCAATAAGTTGTTTTCTTGTTAGCAAACCTGTTTGTACTAATTCCGTATCCAAAAAAGCAAAAAGCACATACCCACTACCATAAAGGATGGCACCAATTTTAAGAAATATAAAAAACAATTTAATATTGGTTGCATCCCAAAAAGATATTTGTGAGATTTTAATATAAGCAAAGGGTATAAAATTTTGAATCGTATTATTCTTAATAGAATATAGTAAATAAGCCAATAAACCTGCTCCAAACATTAAATAAATTTCGTTAGCACCCAGTAAAGAAGCTATCAGCACTGCAAGTCCTATTAAACCTAAAAATAATGATTTTATCGATTTTTTTGCCAATGGATATACAGCTCCTATAATGACTGCAATAATAGCGGGTTTTATACCATATATAAAAGGTTGTATTTCTGGTAACTGTCCATAATTATGATATAGTACCGCAAATAGTAAAGTAATAAAAACAGCAGGCAGGATGAAACATAGCCCTGCAATTATTAAACCTTTCCATCCTCCTCTTTCATAACCTATATGGATAGCCATTTCCGTACTATTAGGACCCGGTATAAGGTTAGTGGCTCCTAATAAGTCTAAAAAATGTTGTTCGCTTATCCACTTTTTTTTCACAACCACTTCTTGTTGCATCATAGCAATATGAGCAGCTGGTCCGCCAAATGCTGTAATTCCCAATTTTAGAAAAAGCTGAGTTATCTCTTTCAGATTACGATTTTTTTCCACTCTTTATTATATATTTATCAATAGAATAATTACCACTGCCAAAATAAAAAAGCATTATTAATAATAATGTCATTGCAAAATCAGTCCGGTATTCGTGAGCAAAACTCCAAAATCCTTTTTCAGTAAGGACAGGAACTTTTGTAGAAATAAATGCTACTACCATAATAATCAGCAAAAATATTGAAGCCAATCTGGACAATAAACCCAGAAGTAGTAAAATACCACATACAATCTCTACTGTGCCAACCGTTGTAGCCCAAAATTCAGGGTTTTGAAATCCAATTTTAGCAAAACGGCCTGAACCAACGGTTTCGGGTGTAATAAACTTTTGTATTCCTTCTGAAAGGAATGTAAACCCAACGATCATTCTTGGAATGAACAATGGTAGTTCCTTTGTTTTGATAATATTACTTTTCATTGTGTCATTTAAAATCTTGATTACTAAATGGAGGGGTAGAGGGTATTATAATTACATTAAACTCATGTTTGGTTACCTGATGACAAGTATTACAAGTATTCGTTAGATTAATATATTCTTCTTTAAAAGCTTTGCTACTTTGTTGTTCAATAGCTTTCGAAGATTATCTAATGCAGGATTTATCATTGATAAAGACTTTGTTTCGGAGCGGTTTCTACAATAATCTTTAATACCTTCTCTATTTTCCTGAATTTCATCTATTTCAAAATTTGCAAGCTTCCAAATTACATAAAATATCAATTTCATTAACAGATAGGTCAAAAGAATTTACACATGGGAGAGCTAAATTCCATGATTACTGGATAGTCACCACCACAAACAAAGGTATTGTACAGCAGTGTGCTTTCAGGTTTTTGTATTGTGTAGCGATATAAATATTTGTATAGAGTATTTATGATCCTTTTTTATTTTGAAGGGTTAATTTTCAGATTTCGGAAATAGCCATCTGTTCCTACATCGACAAATAAGCCAACAGCACCCGTTGCATCCGAGCCGTGTTTAAGATCGTTCACAATAAGGGAAGGGTATTTGTTTTTATTTAAATAAAGTTTTGCCTGGCTGCCTTGGATCTCAATTTTCATCTTGATCCATTCATTCAAACCCATATCGGTATACGACTCGTACTTCTCGGGATTTTCTTTTCTTAGACGTTCATATTTATAATCTGGAAAAGAAAAATATTGAATGGAGTGATTGCGTCTCACCTGCTCTTCGGCTCTGCCATTGGCAGGACGTATATATATGGATTCAAATCTGGAATTCATGTCATCGATTCTGAATGCCAGCCCAATAAACCCACGGTCGGTTGGAGCAGCCGTAGGGAGCAGCCGGCTTAGAACTTCTACCTCTATACTGCCATTTTTGAATTTCGTATTATTTATCTTAACAAATGTAGGTTCGTCCACATCCTTCATCGTACTGTCTTTTATGACCCTGACAATTTTTTCACCTTTCAGGTTGACAATTTTCATATAAACTTTATTAGACAGAAGATTGCTCTCGTCCAAAATTATTTTTTGGCTGTATGCACTTTCTGAAACTAATAGAAAAAGAAATAAGATTGTTCTTAATTTTTTCATACTTCTTATTATAAAAAGTTTATGACTCTTGATTAAAAAATTATTTTTTAAAAAGTCCGGCATTCAGATTCGCACCCGATGAACCTTCCGCCAATTGTAGGTAATTGCGTTTACTCTGATCCTTTTCAATGATCACGGTTCCGGTAGTCTGTACGTTTTTCATTTCCAGAAAATCTGTAGGGGTAGCATTACTGTCACTCAACGGCCCGCTTCCGTATCCTGCCAGTTTATTATAATTTACAAAAATGCAGTCGGAAGCTTTATATCGGCGTGTACTTCCTTTTTCTCTGATCCATACTGTGCTGGTGTTAGCGATAATGTTATGATGAAAATCGAAATCATCACCGTTGGTACCTTGGGTAGTCCAGACCCCGCAGAAATAGCCTCCATAGACCAACGAATGTTGCATGGCACTGCGGCTACCGGCCTTTCCTTCATTTTTCCAGAAGACAACAGGAATTTTACAGTTGAAGAAAACACAATGGTCAATAACCAAACCATAACCATTGGCAATCACTCCTACATGTAATGGAAGTACCTCTTCATTCCCGGCGAATAAACATTGTGTTACAAGTAAATCATCCAGCTTTTTTCCGTCGCGCCAGATGGGATATGAACGTCGTAAATTATTGGCATCAAGATACGTGTAATCAGGGCTGCCTGTAAAGCGAAGACCTGCAATGGTAACGTGGCTTACCTCTGGTTGGATGCCTCTTGCTTCTTCTCCTCCCACACCGGGTTCAGTAGGTACGATGGTCATAATGACCGGCATTTTTTTTGGTGTCCAGTCTGCATCATCAGGCATTACTTCAGCACGGATGGTTAGACGGTTGGTAAAAGTATATTTGTCATTGTTAAACAGTACTGTTTTGGTGATGAGATGCACACCTTCTGAAAGGATTATTGTTGTTTCTCCCTGATCTTTATTTAGATTAATGCGTCTGGCAGCCTCTGAAAGGGATTTTAACGGTTGTGCCTTTACCCCTGAATTCATGTCATTGCCGTTTATTGGATTAACATATAATTCTTCTGCCTTTACCAAAAATAGGTTCATAATGAACAATAGGAGACTAAGCGTTGCAGATTTGATCATTTTCTTTTTTTTGTAAAATTAGAAATATTCATACGCTGCAAAATGGTCATTTTATCTTCAGAATTGTCAATTCATATATTCTTTCGGTATTGCTGGGGTGTCGTATGGGTAAATTTCTTGAAAAAACGGTTAAAGTTGGAAGGGTCCGAAAACCCAAATTCGTAGCAGATCTCTTTTGCAGATTTATTCTGGTGCAACTCTTTCTTTATTTCTGAAATGAGTTTGTGATGAATCATTTGTTGTGCTGTTAATCCGCTGAACTGCCTGCAGACTTTATTAAGAAATCCAGAACTTACATTAAGCATTTTAGTATAGCTTTCAACGGTTTGATTTTCTAAAAATTTCTTTTCCAGCAAAGAGCGGAATTTATAGAAGTCTGCATGAATGTAAGTATCCCTCTGAACGTTATAGATCTGAGCATAATAGCGGTTGAGAACGATAAGCAGCTGATAAAGTACTGACCTGATCAAATGATTGCTGTCATTCTGAATTTGTCTGAATTCACGTTCTATTTCCTGTAAAAGCTCAAGGCATTTTCCAAATGATCTTGCATCGATAGTCATGTCAGTGGAATGAGAATACTGATGAAAGTATTGAAACCGGTAGAGGAACAACTCATCTGAAAAAAAGAGGTGAAGGAAATCTTTTTCAAAGAACAGCGTGTAGCCTCTTATCTTTTCTTTAATTTCCCAGCGGCGAACCTGTCCCGGACTGATAAAAATGATGGTTCCGGGAGTTATAGACATTACCTTGCCGTCCAGTGAAAATGTTCCCGATCCTTCTTCAATGAAAACAATTTCGTAAAAACTGACTTGATGTAAAGTGTGGTCCAGTACATAATTTTTCAATGTTTCAATACGTCCAAGATCCAACAATAATTCTGCTCCATATTTATAGGGCAGAAAATGATACGTTTTAATTGGGGCAGCTTTTACCATCTTTGGAAATTTTTACAATAGAAGGCTCACGTTATAAATACAAGTTTTTGTTTAGTTCTTCAAAAGATAAATAGATTTTAGCTTCAATACGCTATTGCTCTTTCTAGTTTAATATTTTTAAAAGGTAGGGATATACTTTTTGTGGCTGTGTAAAAATTATAGTTTGCAATTAGATATTTGCTTTAACCAATCTTAAAATTAAATTTATATTAAAAATATTCATGGTACCCCTGAGTATTTCATTACCGTAAGGAAATAATGCTGCTAAATTTTGGTGAATGAATTTTTATTGCTCGGCATTCTTTGTTCAGATGTACAAGATTCCACGATGCAGAGATGACAAAGCGGGAAGTCATAGAACGTTTACTGATTATACAGCCTGAGAATCTCCACCAATTCGGGTATGGATCGTATTTTCAGCTTCTCAAACAGCCTGTTTTTATAAGTGCTGATCGTCGATGAATGGAGATTAAGTTGATTAGAAATTTCTTTGAGGGGAAGACCTTCAGCAAGCTTATTGGCAATTTGCAATTCACGGTCAGACAGCGCTTCAAAGGGTGAACTTTTTGTCGTCCCATTTATTGATTCTAAAAACATGGCTTCTTTTACGTTGTCACTTGCAAACCGGCCGGTACTGAGCATTGCTGTCAAAGCAGTTTCAACTACTGCATTGGAGCTTTGTTTACTTAAATAGCCACCGGCACCCATCTTTAGATAACGCATTGCATACACCTCTTCATCCTGAGAAGAAAATATAAGAATTCTTAAGTCGGGTTGGTGCATTTTTATGTAATCAATTGCTTCCTGAACAGAACCATTAGGCATATTGACGTCCATGATGGCCAGATCCAGCTCTTCCTTCAAAATTACTTTGTACAGTGATTTAAAATCCTCTACTTCAATGATTATAGCATCAGGCCGGAGGCGTTGTATGGTTTGTATTAAACCCATCCGGACGATACCGTGATCGTCTGCTACAATAATACGAACGTTTGCTTTTAAACCCATTATTCTATAAATTTACGTACAACAAGGGAAACTGTAGTACCCTTATTTTCTGCGGAAACGATTTGAATGTTTCCATGCATCAAGGATACAAAATTTTTTACAATTTTCAAACTTAATCCCACTCCTTTCTCACCAGCAGTACCAAGGAATAAGGGGGTACCATAAGTGAAGATTTCAGATAAATATTTTTCATTCATTCCCGTCCCGAAGTCGATCACAGAAATTATCACCTGATGATCATCAGTAACTTCCTGCAAGTGAATATCGTTCCCGGGAAAAGAGTATTTCACTGCATTATTAAGAATTTTGTCTAAAACATATTGCAGCAACAGACGATCGGTTGTAACAAATGCATTGGGATCTCCTTTAAAATGAAATTTAATGTTTTTTTCTTTTAATTGAAGTGCATATTTCTCTTTAAAATCGTGAAAAAGATCCATCACCATGATTTTCTCAGGTTTAATCTTAAATTCCCCATATTGCGTTTTTAACCAGGAGGTGCTGTCCTGAATGGTTTGCAGATTCTTCTGGGCATCGCATTTTAACTGCGGCAACAACTTAAAAAAATCTTCCTCACTTATGGTCTTTTCCTCTACCGCTTCTATCAGCCACAGAAAATTCCCAAACATTTCTTTTGAATCGTGAGATAATATAGAGATCAGTCCGTTTTTAAAACTGATTTCATTTTCCAGTCTTTCAATTTTTAATTGTAGTTCGTTGCTAAGGTCATTCATAAATTCTGTATCAAAGCTTAAAAAAACTACTCCGGTATTTTTTAAGCATAGTTTATTATTTATTCTTTTTCGATTTCCGTACCAAACCATTTTTGAATCATATCAGACAGGGTTTGTTTTAATAAAGGTTTGGTTAAAAAATCTGACATTCCGGCTTGCAGACATTTTTCTTTCTCACCAGGCAGGCTCCCTGCTGTTACTGCAATAATAGGTATTTCGATGTTTTTTTCCAAGGCTCTTATTTCTTTGGTTGCTTCAATACCATTGAGATGAGGCATCTGAATATCCATTAAAATAAGATCAGGGCTCTCTTTTTGGTATTTTTCAACTGCTTCAGTACCATCTTTTGCCTCGATAATTAAAGCTTGAGGAATAATATCCTTTAAATAAGTTTTGGTAAGGAGTAAATTAATAGCATTATCTTCAGCAATTAAAATTTTTATTTCACGCCCGCTCACTTCATTTGCTGCATTTTTTAGTTGCTCCGGTTTTTTGTTTTCAGAACTCTTTAAGGTGGATAAAACCCGGTACATCTGTTTCATGCGAATCGGTTTTACAAGCCGGTTTTCTATTTCTAATTCGTCACATGCAGCCTGCAAATTAGCATCATCGGATGAGCTGTACAAAACAACATACGGTGCTACGTGGTTGGCGTCGGGAATAATATTTTTCATTTTTCTAATGGTTTCAATGCCATCCATGATAGGCATATGATAATCCATAATGATCACATCGAATTTGGCCTTGTCCATAATCAATAGCAAAGCCTTCAACCCGCTATCGCATTCCGTTACCTCAATATTTTTTCGTTCCAGCATCCTTTTCAGGATTTTCCGATTGTTTTCATTATCGTCCACAATCAAAACTCTTTTAATATCAGTTAAGCTTAAATCATATTCCTCTTCCTCAGTGTCGAACAGAATGTCAAAGAAAAAATCGCTGCCTTTTCCCTGATCGCTTTCGACTTGTAATATACTCCCGGCAAGTGCCAGGATTTGGTTCGAAATGGTGAGTCCCATACCAGTCCCTCCATATCTTTTAGTGATACTGCCATCTCCCTGTGAAAAAGGATTGAAAATTTCAGCTTGTTTTTCACTGCTAATTCCAATTCCTGTATCGCGAACTCCAAATCGGATTCGTTTTTTTCCTTCTCCTAAATCATCTAAAACTTTAACATATGAAACAATTTCGCCTTCCTCGGTAAATTTTAAAGCGTTGCTCAAAAGGTTGACGAAAACCTGTTTTAAGCGCATCTCATCAGTCCATATATATCTAGGTATAGTGTGGTCAATATCGATGAGCATTTCTATCTGCTTTTTAGTATTACTGTACGCAACAATATTGAAGGCATCTGAAACCAGTTCTTCAATCTCTACTTTGTCGAGATTTAGCTTAAGTTTTTGCTTTTCTAATTTTGAGAAGTCTAAAATATCGTTAATGATGCTGTATAAGGATACACCCGATTGGTTGATGATTTCCAGATACTGTCTCTGCGTTTCGTCCAGATTGGTTTCCATAAGGAGCTCTGTAAAACCGATAATCCCATTTAACGGGGTTCTGATCTCGTGACTCATATTGGCCACAAATTCTGATTTTAAAACGTAGGCTTTTTCTGCCAGTTCTCTTTCTTTATCCCAATGCCATTTTGATGCCTGGTTCACTATCTTGTTGACCAACTCTTCCTCTGCTTTATCTAAATTTTTCTCTTCCCAGTCAAATAAATTTAAATGAGCGATCAGGTTGTCCTCAAGACCAGGGATGGGGTAACTTCTATGAAATTTAAATTCCGCATTCTTAAACTCATAAACAGAAGTCTGGTCATTCAAAAGAAAGTGAGGATTCTGGGGATAAATCTGATTGGGCGACGCATCACTGGAAGCGAGAATATACACTTGCCCTTCCGAGGTAATGCTCATGGTGCAAAGCTCCATGTTGGTCATCTTGGCCGCTGCGAACACTAAGAAATCAAAAACATCGGTATATTTTTTTTCCAATGCATTTAATTGATCAATACAGTGTTGATCCGGCGATTGATTATTGCCATTAATGTAGTCCATAAGGAAGAGTTTTTTAGAAAGTATTATTAAATTGCCGTGAAGCTATAATAAACATTGATAGAGTAGGTAGTATTTTCCTTCCCTACCAAACTTTGGGCACCCGCAGGTGGTATGGTGTATCTTACGTTCAGTCCCCGGTCCAAAACCGGTGAGCCGTTAAAGAGTATTTTTTGAGGAGTTTTGGATAAGGGAACATTTACAGAACTTCCGTCGATGCCAATTTGTAATATGTTGGAATTGATGTTGGTCTGCAGACCGCCTTTCTTGAAATAATTTTCGTCTGATTTTACATAGAGCTCAAAATTTTCATTATTGGACAACATAATTTGGTTGGGAATCATTTGTGACTGACCATCGGTGTATTGGGCAGCGGTATTAAAATTGAAGTTTACATTGCGCCCGGAACTGGGGATGGTGATCTCTGACAGAGGAAGCACTTTTAACTGAACAGCCGTATTTTGCAAACTGTTAATTGAGTTATCTGTACTTCCTGCATTGAAGTTCAATTCAAACGTATAAGTTCCTGCTTCAAAAAAAAAGTTTTTAAAATCTTCCGCAGACATATAAAGCTCTGGAATGAAGCTGTTTCTGTTTCCCGCTACAACACTGAAATTAGAAGCAGAAAAATTCTGAAAATCGGCAGATAAGGCCTTAGTTGTGAGTGCAGATCCGTTACTGCCCAATTTAATGCTTGCTATATTTCTGGTTCCCGGAACCCCTTTAGAGGACGTGAACTGAACAGTTGTGGCAGCAGCTTTCGCCCAAAAATTAAAATCAACCGTATGCGCGATTTCCGTATTATCCAAAGTGAATACCCGTGTACCTGTATTGCGGTAGTCATTCAAAGAAGATATTTCAAAGTATTTTGTTAAAGAGTTGGTAACCCATCGTATAGATGAAGGAATGACTAAAATTGTTTTAAAATTACGAGGTGTGAAATCATTATAATTCTGAGTGATATCCATAGAGTAATTCCCTGCTCGAAAGGCATTGGCAGTAAATTGTGCGGCAGGAATTTTAAATGTAAAATTGATATTTCCCCGGTTGAATCCGCCTCCGATACTGAGTGATGGCGGTTCAAACCATCTTATAGCGCTTGTACTGAACGACTGAAAACCTGGTAAATAACCTGTTAGTCCGGTATATGGCAGCTGCCCGCCCATACTTTCTAACTGCCACAGAAGAGTGGAACTGGGTAAAGTAGATGAGGAAGAAGAGTGAGTAAAAGTTGGTCCGGAAACTGAGGTAAATGTGGGAGCGGTTGGGAGTAATCCCAAAAAAGCATAATCCCAGTTTGTTCTGTTGGCGTTCGTCATTACCCTTGTAGGTACTGAGGTAAATTCGGTCCTGTTAAAAATAGTATTATCAGGAACCGACAGGTACACATCCTGAGCTTTCGTGGCTGCGGACCCACAGAACATGGTAAAAATTCCTATTAGAAAAGCCCTCATCTTTTTCATACTTTTAAATTTAAAACTTTTTCACCTTAATGGTAGTGTCTTTCTTCTTATACTCAAAAACCACAGTTTTTGAATACCCTTCTTTTGTCACCTGAATAGTTTGAGTGGGTTGTATATAGCTGTATTTGTCATTTTCAATATAGAGGTTGTATTTTCCATCTTTCAGGAAAAACTCAAACTCATTTTTTTGGTTAACCACGGCAGTATAGATCACGCCATCTTCACTTTTTGCATACACTACTATTCCGGTTACATCCGTTTCCAAAACATCGTAGGCTTGCTTGATCTCTGTTAATTTCCCACTTACCCTGATGTTTTTTACCAAGCTTACTTTGCGGTTAATATTATTATGTACCAGAATGACAGGATCCATCATCAACCGGGCTCCTGCACTTTCGTTCACCTTCAGTGTGTAAGTACCTTCAGGCACATTCTGAAAAACTACTTTGCCATTCTTATCTGTCATCGCTACATAATTGTCAAGTTTTATAATTTCATTAGCAAGGACTGATTCGCCGGACTCCAGAAGTCCATTGAAATTTTTATCTTCAAAGAACTGGAACGTCACCTTATGATTTCCGAGAGCCGTAGCTGTGGTAAAATATTTTTTAATTCCCACTCTGTACTGGTAATAACTGCCACTGCTTGCATATTCAGCCGTAGATTTATAACCGGAAAGATTAAAATAACCTGTAGTGGACCAGGAAGGCGAAATCTTATATTCCAGATTACCGGTGATATTGCTGTTTAAATTTTTGTAAAGTTCCGAATAGAAGGTTCCGGCTGAAAAAGATCCAGTCAGATTATGATTAAGCATCTGGAAATTATATGATGCGTATACATTGTAGTTGGCGAAATTACGGCTTACATCATAATAAGAATTTAAATCAAAAACACTGATCGCATTCCATTGAGCAGTTCCGTTTAGGGAGAATGACTTATATCTGTAAGATAAAGTTGTTTTCAAACTATTGAACCAGTCCGCTTTATTGTTCTCTTTTGAATAAGAATATTCCGCCGTCAGGTTCAATCCGTGGGCACCTAAAGTAGTGCTGATGTTGGCCTCCAACCGGTAAGAAAAAAGTTCCTGCGAGGTGTAAAAATTAGCTGTTTTTTGCTTTTCAACCTTTGGAGAAAGTAGAAAATTCCACTTCCTTAAAGAAAACTGATAACCTAATCCCAAAGCTTCTGTACTGTTGAAATAATACCGTAAATCAGAGGTATTGCCAGGTTGGGTTGGTGCACCCTGGAAACTCAGGAACTCGGGTTCTACCTGCGAATTCTGATATTGTATAAAAGCACGCTGAGTGACAGATAGTTGGCGGCCGATCCGTTGATTTGAGAAAAAGGATCCCCGTTTGATTCCTGCATAGCTTTTGGTGGCAAAGGAATTAACAGATTGTATATCCCATTTTCCTATTTTTCCCTCGTAATTGGCTCCCATTGAAGCGCCTGCATTTTCATCTTTGTTCACAAGGCCTTTTTCGTGGCTCAGGCCCAACTCTGTGCGGATTGAATGTTTATCGTTAATTAGCAATGATGTTACCGCGTTCGCTACCTGCGTATCTACGTTAAAGCGCGGATCATGTTCGAATATATAGGACACTTTCCCATTGAAAGATTTAGCATTTCCAAAGCCATATTTTGCACCCACCATGGTAGATCCTTCTGTTTGTTGGAAGTAAGTACCGTACAGATTATAATTATTTTCCAGCGCAAGAATTTCAATCTGATTATTTTTGCCAAATTTGGTAGAAATTTTCCCACCTCTTCCAAAAACCGGGTAATCGTAATCGCTGCTATTAACATTTCCCACCCTTAATACCGTATTTTTTCTCTCCAGTTCCAGCCACGTATCGTACAGGTTATAACGGCCGTCTTCAACATAGTAATCTGCTCCAATATTAAAGCGCGATTTCAAATTCTCAGTCACGCGGAATGCTGTATTTCCCCTTAATTGAAGATAGTTGAAACCTGAACTGTTTTCATTATAGCTCATTTCTGCAAAATTACTTCCGCTCACCGCTTCGTTTCCACGGGCAATTTGTCTGTTATGTGATAAAACGACCAAGTAAAGCGTGTTGCTACCCACGATTTTATTATCCAGCAGGTCTGTGACGATGGCATTAATATTAAATTCCGGATAAAGTGTATTTTGTTTTCTGACCGCAATTTTGATCTCAATCGTTTGTTTTTCTAAACCTTCCAGAGATACAGTCTGCTGTTTTGGCATCATTTCCAAGCCATCAGGAATGGATTGCAAATCAATCTTAACGGTTCTTTTACTATAACCTTGGTTTTCTACAGTCAGCAGAATTGAGGATTGGGGCACAGCAGGGTTAATGAAATTTTCGTATGTAGCGGTATAAATTGCGATGTTTTTGTTCTCGCCTTTAACAACGAAGAACGATGTGCTTTCAGTTCTGGTGACCGTTGGAGTAGTATAAGAAACCTGGAATTTGATTTCATTGGATCTTAGTTTCATAAAATCCACGTTGGCGATCAGTTTCACAGGAAGATTTTTAGACTGACCTGCACCTAAGGTAAAGTCATTTTTGGGATAGAAAAGCAATCCCGGGTATTTTTCCTGAGGTATGATATTCTGAATGATAATTTCTTCAGAACTTTTATTCTCAATGACCAGGAAATTAGTAAAAGTAGAACCCTTTTCAACAGCTACACTGTCATTTTCAAAATGGATTTGAATATCCTTTTTTTCCTGCGCAAAGGCCAACGAAAAATTCAGAAGAACAAATACAAAAAATAAGATTGTTCTTCTTAGGACTGATATCGATATTCCATTCTGTAGTTTCAAGACTTAATTTTAAAATTTAAAGTTTTTTTCGCCTACGCGTAAATCATTGGATTCTGCCATTTTAACAATAGCCACACCCAGGAAGTTTCCTGAAATTTTCTCTGGTAAAGAAAATTGAACAACCTGATGGGTATCCGGAAGCATGGAGATGGAAATTGCTGGCAATTTTATTTCCTTACCACTATCTGTGTCGGTGAGTTCAAACTCAACAGTGGCATCATTGATGGTGTTTCCATCATTATGGATGCTTACAGCTACTTTTCTGTTCGCTGTATTCTCATTACTCACCTCTGCAATATTAGTAATATCCAGACTTTTTACGTGGTTTCCCGGTGGAGTATAAAAAATGTGAAGTCCCACTTCAAATAAGGTGATAATACCAATGCCATTCTGAACACGTGCCTTGTCTGCCTGCTGAGGAAGCTGGGTAAAAAACAACATACTGTTTGTAACAGCAGACTGTGATGCATTTGCCGGAATCTGCATGGTCACTACAATCTCCTTTGTGCTTTTCGCAGGAACTGTTACAGTGCTTTCTAAGGTGGATATCCAGGAGGCGTTGGAAATTTTTGAACTGCCTGCTTCAAGATAAACCTTATTTCCGTCTTCTTCTCTAACCCAATCTTTGTAGTTGAGATTAAAAACATAATCTTTATCCGAGCTGTTTTGAAGCGTGACTGTCTTTGTTACTTTTTCTCCTGGATTACCTGTGAAAAACAATCGTGTAGGTGACATGGAGATACTTTGTGCCAGAAGTGAAGAAGACCCTGTGAGGATAAAGAAAATAAAAAGGTGAATAAACTTGTGCATGGTGTAAATAGTTTAATAATAAAAGATTCCCAAAACTACTGAAAACATAGCAAAAGGAACCTTTACAAACTAAAATTTTATTATAAAGCAGTCGCAGTATACGTTACCGTTTGTGTGTAAGTTCCGGCCGGTTTTCCTAAAATATCAGAAGATGAGGATTTTGCTGCTGGAATGGTGTAGTCCAGATTCAGTGTTAATGCACTTCCAAGAGGAGCATTGGATACTAAGGTTTGATCCGTTGCAGATAAAACAACAGCGCTTTTTGTTCCGCCCATTGTTCCGGCAGCAGTAGCTGCTTTAATCGTCAGAACATTTACAGGGATCAGGTTGGTTCCATTCATAAAATTAGCGCCTCCTGCTTTTACTTTAACATTAAAGTTCTTCGTTGAAGTAACTTTTAAAGAGTTGGCTTTAGTAATCGTCTGATCAGAGTTATAGTCTGCTGCAGTAACATAATTAAAATCTACCGTATTCCCAATTGCTGTACTTCCCGCGTCGATAGAGATTACATCGTTCAGGGTAATGTTTACCGTTGTGGTTGCTGTAGTATTTTGAGCTTGAACATTGTTAGTTCCTAATATGATTGCTCCAAAAGTTAAGGCTGAGATTAAGATTAGTTTTTTCATGATAGTAATATTTAATTGTTATTTTTATTTAATTGTTCTTTTGTATACTGCAAATTTACAGCGGTGATAAAAGTTTCTTTGTAGTGGAAAAAGGAAGTTCATGTAGTAAAATCACTACAGGATTACTCATTGGTTTAAATAGAAAAACCCTCAATACCTGGAAAGTGCTGAGGGTATATATAATTGATGTGTTTTTTTATAAAGTAGTCGCAGTATAGGTTACTGTTTGGGTATAAGTTCCAGCTGGTTTTCCTAAAATATCAGGAGATGAGGATTTTGCTGCTGGAATGGTGTAATCCAGATTCAGTGTTAATGCACTTCCGAGAGGAGCATTGGATACTAAGGTTCTTTCTCCTGGAGATAAAACCACATCGTTTTTGGTTCCACCCATATTTCCGGGAGCTTCTGCAACCTTGATTGTCAAAACATCTACAGGGATTGAGTTTGAACCATTGACGAAATGCGGTCCTCCTGCTTTTACCCTTACATTAAAATTCTTCGTTGAGGTAACTTTTAAAGAGTTGACTTTGGTAATCGTCTGATCAGAGTTATAGTCTGCTGCAGTAACATAATTAAAGGCAACTATACCACCAATTGCTGTACTTCCTGCATCTATAGAGATCACGTCGTTCAGGGTAATGTTTACAGCTGTGGTTGCGGCTGTATTTTGAGCTTGAACATTATTAGTTCCACATATAACTACTCCAAAAGTTAAGGCTGTGATGGCGATTTGTTTTGTCATGGCAGTAAGATTTAATTATTATTCTTGTTCTCTTTTGAGCATTACAAATCTACAGCTGCTACAAAGCTGTTGCAGTATACGTTACTGTTTGAGTATAAGTTCCGGCTGGTTTACCTAAAATATCAGAAGATGAAGATTTTGCCGCTGGAATAGTGTAGTCCAGATTCAATGTTAATGCACTTCCAAGCGGAGCATTGGATACTAAAGTCTGATCCGTTGCAGATAAAACTACAGCACTTTTTGTTCCGCCCATTGTTCCGGCAGCTGTAGCTGCTTTAATCGTCAAAACATTTACAGGAATTAAGTTCGTTCCATTCATAAAATTAGCACCTCCTGCTTTTACTTTCACATTAAAGTTCTTTGTAGAAGTAACTTTTAAAGAGTTGGCTTTAGTAATTGTTTGATCAGAGTTATAGTCTGCTGCAGTAGCATAGTTAAAATCAACCGTATTACCAATTGCAGTACTTCCCGCATCGATAGAGATTACATCGTTCAGGGTAATGTTTACCGTTGTGGTTGCTGTTGTATTTTGAGCTTGAACATTGTTAGTTCCTAATATGATTGCTCCAAAAGTTAAGGCTGAGATTACGATTAGTTTTTTCATGATAGTAATATTTAATTGTTATTTTTATTTAATTGTTCTTTTGTATACTGCAAATTTACAGCGGTGATAAAAGTTTCTTTGTAGTGGAAAAAGGAAGTTCATGTAGTAAAATCACTACACGGTTTATTGATTTGACTTAAATAGTAAAACCCTCAACACTTAGAAGTGTTAAGGGCGTATATAAATTCCTGTTATTTCTATTATAGAGCTGTCGTAATATAAATTACCGTTTGCATATAATTTTTCTTTAGGTTTTCACAAAAAAATATTTATAGGTTGGCAAAGATTCTACCTTACAGATGACAGATACTTATTCCCGGATTTTGAATTTCTCTATAACAATATCAATACATACAAAATCAAAGGCCTCCCGTAGGAAGCCTTCGAAACACCAAATCACAAAATATTAATATGAAAATTTATTTATAAAGCTGTTGCAGTATAAGTTACTGTCTGCGTATAAGTTCCGGCTGGTTTACCTAAAATATCAGAAGATGAAGATTTTGCCGCTGGAATGGTGTAGTCCAGATTCAGTGTTAATGCACTTCCAAGAGGAGCATTGGATACTAAAGTCTGATCCGTTGCAGATAAAACTACAGCGCTTTTTGTTCCGCCCATTGTTCCGGCAGCTGTAGCTGCTTTAATCGTCAGAACATTTACAGGAATTAAGTTCGTTCCATTCATAAAATTAGCACCTCCTGCTTTTACTTTCACATTAAAGTTCTTCGTTGAAGTAACTTTTAAAGAGTTGGCTTTAGTAATTGTTTGATCAGAGTTATAGTCTGCAGCAGTAACATAGTTAAAGTCAACCGTATTACCAATTGCAGTACTTCCCGCATCGATAGAGATTACATCGTTCAGGGTAATGTTTACCGTTGTGGTTGCTGTTGTATTTTGAGCTTGAACATTGTTAGTTCCTAATATGATGGCTCCAATAGTTAAGGCTGGGATTACGATTAGTTTTTTCATGATAGTAATATTTAAATTTTATTTTTATTTAATTGTTCTCTTTTGTATACTGCAAATTTATAGCAGCGATAAAAGTTTCTTTGTAGTGGAAAACGGAAGTTCATGTAGTAAAATCACTACAGGATTATTCATTTTGCTTAAATAAAAAAAGCCCTCAACACTTTCTAAGTGTTGAGGGCTTTCTATTTAAAAATTGGTATTTACTTACAATGCCGTGGCAGTATAAGTTATTTTCTGTGTGTAAGTTCCCTGTGGTTTCCCCAGAAGTACCTTGGAGGCATTTTCCGAAGAAATAGAGTAAGCAATATTTAAAGACTGTTTAGTACCCACACTTGCATTACTCACCAGTACCTGATCAGCTGTGGATAAAGTGACCTCATTCAAGGTTCCTACCAGACTTCCCCCTGGTATTGCCTTTACCTGTAATATATCTACAGGAATTACGTTTGCGCCGCTTACAAAGTGTGCACCTTCAGATTTTACTTTTATATCAAAATTTTTGGAGGAAATAATGACTAGACTATTGGGAACGGTCACATTTTTTGATGAATTATAGTCTTTTGTGCTCCCATAATTAAAATCTACAGTGCCTTCTGAAGCAACAGTACCTATATCCATTGCAATAACATCTGATAAAATAATATTTACGGATGTACTAACCTTCTCAGAATTTTGTGCAAGAACCTGGTTGCTCCCTATAGCGATTGCTCCCAGGGATAGGGCAGTGATAACGATTTGTTTTTTCATGATTAATAAATTTAAAGAGGTGTATAAAATATTGTCATTCAGAACTCATTATAAATTTAATAACATTATCCGACATTACCAAAGCTTTATTGTTATTGATTGACTAATTATCAGTATTACGGTTTTGATAATGAATGATTAGCTGTTATAAAGTAATTTTTTTATTTCATAGGATGCTTAACTATGGATCTAGGTGAAATAATGATAAAATCTCCTGAATTGAATTCACTACAATAAGAAAGAGGTTAAATTAGCTTAACTTTTGTGTTTTGATTCCGAATTTTTTGAAAGGAATAGAGTAGTAATGCCTAAATAGGAATCTAATTCTATTATAAAAAATAATTGAATCAGGACTCCAACGGTAAATGCTCAAAAATGAATAAAGGAGAATAGAAAGAATGCTATCGGACTTGTACCGAAATTTGGTTAAAAAAATGAATACCAATGAAGAAAAAACAATCAGGAAACCATTCAAAATAAACTTTTATATTTTTCCAATATCTGCTGACAAATTTCTAAATTAATTTGTTACTATAAAATGACCTACTTTTAGTATTTTAGCACAAAAATACCCGTTCAATGCCGAAAAAAATTATAAGAAATCTTCAGACAGGCGTAGTAATTTCTCTTATGCTTTTGATTGCTAGTTCGATAGCATCTTATATAAGCATACATAAGCAGATGGAGAATAGGGAAGACTTATTAAAAAGTAAGGAATCTATAAGTTTAGTAAAAGATATCTTAAATACTCTTTTAAATGCTGAAACGGGTAATCGGGGATATCAGCTTACCGGCCGGGAAAATTTTCTTGAACCTTTCAATGAAAGCAGGAATGAATTTCCGCTGTTTGTTTCTCAAAAAGATAGACTTAATCTTAAAGATAAAGATCAGATTAATATCCTAAATGAACTGCTGCATACTTCAGAAATGCTGATGAAAGAATATGTCCTGCTTATTGAGAATCGTAAAAAGGGAATAGTAATGAGTCCGGAAGAACTTGTACAAAACAAGGAAGCTATGGACAGATGCCGCAGGCTCGTTCAGAAATTTGTAAAACAGGAGGAAGTTCAACTTGCCATAAAAAATAAAGATCTGAACAGGTCTACCCAATGGACTGTTTTATTCATCATTCTTTCTGCTATTGCAGCCATTGGTGTCACCGTTGTTGTTTATGTAAAACTAAAATCTGACATCATCCGCCGTGATAAGTTAGAAAAAGATCTGTTTTACACGAAGGAAATGCTTGAGGAAACAGGCTCAGTAGCCCAGGTGGGAGGCTGGGAAGCCAATATAAAGACCGGAAAGCTCTTCTGGTCTCAAAGTACAAGAGAAATTCACAAAATAGAAAATAATTTCCAGCCTACTTTTGAAAATGCCCTTGAATTTTACAAAGGAAAAAACGGGGAGAGAATGAAATATCTTTTTAACAGGGCAATACAACAAGGAATTGCTTTTGATGAGGAACTTCAGCTGTTGCGTAATGATGGCGTTACGATCTGGGTAAGGGTAAAAGGTATCCCCGAATTTGAAGATGATATCTGCAAAAGGGTTTTCGGAATCATTCAGGACATTGATGCTTTCAAAAAAATGTTTATGGAGGTCACCCGGAAGGAAGCTATAATGAAGTCTTTTGCCACTGATGTTCCTGTTCCTTTGGCCATGTTTGATAGAGACCTTAACTATGTTGCAGTAAGCAGCAGATGGAGAGAGGAATTTAGTATGAATAATGTAGATCTTATCGGGAATAATCTTTTCACTATATCACCTAATATTCCCGAAGAAAGACAAGAGATCTATGAGAATGCGCTGTTGGGAAAAACATACATCAACGGTGACTTTATGCTAAAGGTGGAAGGAAAAGAAGAAATTCAGCATTACGACCTTAAAGTCGGACCCTGGTATCTTACAAAAGATGAAGTAGGGGGTGTAATTATTTCCATACAGAATATTACAAATGCTGTAAAGATAAATGAAGAACTGAAAAATGCCAAGGAAACCGCAGATATAGCCAGCAAAGCAAAATCAGAATTTCTGGCCAATATGAGTCATGAGATCAGGACTCCTTTAAACGGAGTTATTGGTTTTTCAGACCTTCTCCTTCAGACACCGCTGAATGAAACACAGATGCAATATCTGAATTACATCAATGAGTCAGGGGAAAATTTGCTTAGCATCATCAATGATATATTGGATTTTTCTAAAATAGAATCCGGAAAAATGGAGCTTTTGATTGATAAAACTGATGTTTATGATATGCTGAGCCAGGTCATAAATGTTATTATTTATCAATCCCAGAAAAAAAATATTGAACTTCTTCTCAATATTGAGCCGGGTCTTCCAAAAATACTTTTTTTGGATGAAGCAAGGTTAAAACAGATCTTGATCAATCTTTTAGGAAATGCTGTGAAATTTACAGAAGAGGGAGAGATTGAGCTCAAAGTAGAGAAATTACGAATGGATGATAGTACTATTGCTTTGCGCTTCTCGGTAAGAGATACGGGGATAGGCATCCCTGTTGAGAAACAGAAATACATTTTTAATGCCTTTACTCAGGAAAACAGTTCTATCAGTAAACGATATGGTGGTACGGGGCTGGGGCTTACTATCTCAAACAATATTCTGGGATATATGGGAAGCCATCTGTCGCTGAGCAGCGTAAAGGAAAAGGGTTCTGTATTTTTCTTTGACATTGAGATTCCTTATGAGATCCCTCAATTGAGAGAGGAAGATGAAATAGCTATTAAAACGGCCTTAGTGGTTGATGATAATGAAACCAACAGGGTCATTCTTGAGCACATGCTTAGCTATAAAAATATCAAGTCTACTTTGGCTTCTAATGGGATGGAAGCGTTGGAGATCCTGTTGAAAGGAGAGCGGTTCGATGTGATCCTGATGGATTATCATATGCCTGTTATGTCCGGATTGGAAACAATAGATAAAATAACAGTGCTGTTTAATCAGCGAAAAGAGACTTCTCCATTTATAGTACTTTCTTCTTCTTCTGAAGAGCTAGGCATACTTGCTTCAGTTAGAAAAATAGAAAATGCACATTTACTGTTGAAGCCTATCAAATCACATGATCTATACAAAACCTTAAAAAAGGTAGATCAAAGTTATGCAGTAGAAATTAGTAAGGATCAGTCTGAGAAAGTTTCGCATTTATTTGCTCCAGATTTAGAAGTGCTTTTGGTTGATGATAACGTAGTGAATATGGTCCTGAATAACAGAATGATGAAGTCTCTTGTTCCCGGTGTACATCTAACGGAAGCAATCAATGGGCTGCAGGCTTTGGAAGAATGCAGGAAAAAGCAGTTTTCCATTATCATGATGGATGTACAGATGCCGATCATGAGCGGTATTGAGGCGACACGAAATATTAGAATGCTGCCGGGATATGAACATATACCTATCATAGGTGTTACAGCCGGAAATGTGTTGGGTGAAAAAGAAAAGTGCCTTGAAGCCGGAATGAATGATTTCCTTCCCAAACCTATACGGCAGGCAGACCTTGTTGAAGTACTCAAAAAATATATTAGTGTTTAGGACTTGTGAAAAATGGAGTTAGAGTTTCTTCTGTTAATATTAGGTGACAAAATTTATACTAAGATAATAGGAGATGATTATTTTAGATCTGATATAATGCTTTTAGTAAATGAACTGCCTATTATGGAATGTGATCTTAAAAATTCTTATAGCGTGAAATAAGAAGACAAATACGTGTTCCAAAATGAGAAATGGCTGATTAAAGAAAGAATCGGATATTTTGTAATGATTGAATCGAGAACAATTTCATAATACAAAATTGGAAAGTATTAAGTCTTTTCAAGATTTTTAAAGTGATAGAATTTTTTGTTTCGACAGAGAATTCTATTGACGTTTTACTTCTGTAATCATTTTAGAACTGATTAGTTTGATTTTCTTAACTTTGAAAAATGAAAGAAAAGCTAAAAAGAGTTGTTTCGGAGTTTAATACTGAATTAAAACTAAAAGGGTTCCGTGCATTCCAGATTGAGCAGGATGGAAGTGAAACCCGTGTTTACAGCAGAAAAGAATTTTATAAAATCTGCCTTACGACGGGGAAGAGTATGATTCATTATTCTGATAAAAGTTTCGAGCAGGAAGGAACGGTACTTTTTTTCGGAAATCCGCATATTCCGTATTCCTGGGAAACTATTTCAACAACTTATAAAGGCTATACCATTCTTTTTTCTGAGGAATTTTTTAAAAATTCTGAACGTTCCGAGAGCCTCCAACAGTCTTCTTTCTTTAAAATTGGCGGAACTCCCGTTCTGAAAATTACTGAAGAACAAAGACTTTTTCTCAATACCATTTTTCAAAAGATGATTGATGAACAGGAAAGTGACTATGTCTACAAGGATGAGCTGATTCGTAATTACATCAGCTTGATTATCCACGAATCTTTGAAATTGGAACCTGCCGAAGATTTTGATCAAAACAAAAATGCGGCATCAAGATTATCATCCGTTTTTCTGGAACTGTTGGAAAGGCAATTTCCCATCGAAACTACAGGCCAATCTCTGCAACTGAAATCAGCTCAGGATTTTGCAAAAAATTTAAATGTCCACGTTAATTATCTCAATCGAGCCGTGAAAGAAGTTACCGGAAAATCCACAACGACTCATATTACGGAACGAATTCTTACAGAAGCAAAAGCATTGCTGCAGCACACCGACTGGAATATCTCAGAAATAGCTTTCGCATTGGGTTTCGATTATCCAACGTATTTTAATAATTTCTTTAAAAAACAAACCGGAACCAATCCAAAAGCATTTCGTTTGAAGGAAGTTTGATTTTCTTAATTTTTGGTTTGATTATCATTAACTGTTAGCACGCCGCTCTTTCTAATTTTGTATCAGTAATTTTTAAACAAAATTCAGATATGAAAATAGTAACAACAGTGATGGCTTTGTCCTTTCTTTTCATCGGACAAGTATTCGCGCAGAATAAAAAATCAAATCCAGGAAAAATGAATACAACAGAACAAAACGAACATTATACTTTCCAGCTCAGTGATAAAGTAACCCGAAAAGCGGTTGCCTTTAAAAACCGTTACGGAATCACACTTTCAGGAGATCTATATCTTCCAAAAAATAGAGGAAACGAAAAACTGGCGGCGTTGGCAATCAGTGGACCGTTTGGTGCGGTGAAGGAGCAGTCTTCCGGTTTGTATGCCAATCAAATGGCGGAAAGAGGTTTTGCTGTTATCGCTTTTGACCCTTCTTATACCGGCGAAAGTGGCGGTGAACCAAGAAATATAGCTTCACCCGACATCAATACCGAAGATTTCAGTGCAGCTGTTGATTTCCTGGGACTTCAGGAAAATGTGGACAGAAATAAGATCGGGATCATCGGAATTTGCGGATTTGGGGGAATGGCACTGAATGCTACTGCGATCGATAAGCGAATAAAAGCCGTTGCGACCACGAGTATGTATGATATGACAAGGGTAATTTCTAAAGGATATAATGATGTAGTTACTCTCGAGCAACGAACAAAAACGCTCGAGGACCTGAATCTGCAAAGATGGAAAGACGCGGAAACAGGGGAACAGGCATATCCATCTTCTCATCTTCCGGAAAAATTAACTGGCAGTGAACCTCAATTTGTAAAAGATTATTTTAATTATTACAAAACGTCAAGAGGTTTCCACGAGCGTTCAGTAAATTCAACAAAAGGTTGGAGATTGACCAGCGCACTTTCATTTATGAATATGCCCATTTTAAGTTACATCAAAGAAATTTCACCGAGACCTATGCTTTTAATTGCCGGTGAAAATGCACATTCAAGGTATTTTTCAGAAGACATTTACAAAATAGCTGCAGAACCGAAAGTACTGATGATTATTCCGAATGCGGTTCACATTGACTTATATGACAAAGTGGATGTGATTCCTTTTGAAAAACTGGATAATTTCTTCAGAACCAATTTAAAATAATTGAACATTGCAATAGCTGAATCTGCTTTTTTAAAAAGTGGATTCATCCTTTTTATTTCTCCAAATATTTAATAATGAGCTTTAACGAAGATATCTTTACCAGACTAAAAAATGGTGAAACAATAATGCCCGGCGACCCGGAAATTCATAAATTGCTGGAAGCTTCTTATGAGATTAAGAAACAATTGATTGAATTAAATAATTCCGCAAAACCGGATGAGATTTTAAAGATATTAAGTCAAATTATCGGCAAAGAATTGGAGAATGTAGCGGTGTTTACGCCTATTTACATCAATTATGGAAAGAATCTCAATATTGGTAAAAATGTATTCATCAATTTCGATTGTACTTTTCTGACTTTAGGCGGAATTACCATTGAAGACAATGTTTTAATCGGCCCGAAAGTAAGTCTGATAACGGAAAATCATCCTTTAGAACCTCAATACAGAAAAGGATTAATTGGAAAATCCATTTTAATCAAGAAAAATGCTTGGATTGGAGCCAATGCAACCATTTTACCGGGAGTTACGATTGGAGAAAATGCTGTAGTTGCTGCCGGAGCGGTTGTATCCAAAGATGTTTCGGACAATGTTGTGGTGGGAGGAATTCCTGCAAAAATCCTCAAAACAATTGAATCATAAATTAAATATAAAACAATGAAATATTTAATCATCATTCTTTTAGTGTTTAGTCCAACTGTAATCGCACAAAATAAAGTAAATTCAAACAAAATAAAATCAAACGAAATGAGTACAGATATTCCTAAAATAAGTGATTTTCCGACAGGTGAAGAAAACACAGCTTATGCGCAGTATTTTATTGGCAAATCCTATTTGGCGCCACTTACAAGCAATAAAGATTTAAATGTTCCCCTTTCTAATGTCACATTTGAACCGGGTTGTCGCAATAATTGGCACAGCCACACAGGCGGACAGCTTTTGATTGTCGTGGGTGGCGAAGGTTTATATCAGGAAAGAGGAAAACCCGCGCGTCGTTTAAAACCCGGAGATATCGTAGAAATTGCTCCGAATGTTGAACATTGGCACGGTGCTACCGCCGACAATTGGTTTTCGCATTTAGCAACGAATGGAAATCCGCAAACCAATCAAAATGTTTGGCTGGAAGCTGTTTCCAATGAAGAATTTGCTGAAGCCAACAAAAAATAATTTTCTATGATGAGCAAAAACAAGTTTCTACAATGGATTATTCTTTTTATTCTCACATTAAGTATAACAAAAATGAATGCACAAGAAAATAAAACCAATCAAAATTTGAATGCTAAAGAACAAAGTTTGGTAAAGATTTCTTCACTCACGGCAACTGGAAATCTTGGAAGTCTAAAACTTCAGTTACATGCCGGATTGGATTCTGGTTTGACGATTAATGAAATTAAAGAAGCCTTAGTTCAATTGTATGCATACTGTGGTTTTCCGAGAAGTCTGAATGCTCTTAATACTTTTAAATCAGTTTTAGACGAAAGAAAATCAAAAGGTATTAATGATATCGAAGGAAAGAAAATCATTGTCGAAAATAATGTTGAAGACAAATATGAACAAGGCAGAAAGACCCTTGAAGAGCTTACAAAAATGCCACAAACCAAACCAGCACCAGGTTTTGGTGAGTTTGCTCCACGGGTTGACACTTTTTTAAAAGAACATCTTTTTGCTGATATTTTTGTGAGCGATGTGCTGACTTATCAGCAAAGAGAAATGGTGACGATTTCTGCTCTGGCTTCTCTGGAAGGAGTAGAAGGACAGTTGCAATCGCATATTAATATGGGAAAAAATACCGGAATTACTGAAAATCAATTAGCTCAATTGGCTGATTTGGTTCAAGAAACCGTTAATAAAACTCAGGCAAATACAGCTCGAAAAATCATTGGAAAACCGCTTGTTCAGATTATTGAAAACGATATGATGATTCGTATTTCCGAAATTGAAATTATCCCTGAATTTTTAGAAGAATATAATTCTATTCTGAAAGAAGAAGCTTCAGCATCAGTAAAGCTGGAGAAAGGTGTGATTGCAATTTTTCCCATGTACCAAAAGGAAAATTCAACTCAGATAAGAATTGTAGAAATCTATGCGGACAAAGAAGCATATCAGTTTCATTTGCAAACGCCGCATTTTTTGAAGTATAAATCATCAACCTTGAAAATGGTAAAATCCCTGAAATTAATAGATATGGAAAGTATTGACAAAGAATCGATGTATGAGATTTTTAAAAAGATAAAGTAGTATCAGACAAACAGTAAATTGCAATATAAAGTCATTTTATTTACACGCTTAATTTTGAAAATTTTATTAAAGAATTTAGAGAAATTAGTCTAAAAAAAATTCAATAAAAAATGGCGCCAACTGTATTCAGTTGGCGCCGTTTGGCTTTTGGTGACCTTGACGAGCGTATCTTCAAACACTTTTATAGATGACCTAGTTCGCTTGAGCCAAATTAAACAAGAATTGACAGTTTCGAATTTGGTATTTAGTTCTTTGAATTTGTAAACTTTTTACAATATAATTTTAGGAAGTTTGAAAATTCGATTTTGGCATTTTGAGATCCTAATTGACTTTATTTGTCAAACATTCATTATATATTTAGTTTTACAAAAAAATAATATCACAAGCTCAAAGAAAAAGTTCTGTCACTCAAAAACCTTGTCAAACTTATCAAACAATTTTGCAAATTTGTTGCTATGAAAACTTTCAACGATCTAACAAGTTATAATAAATATCTGAATCTTTCCACACCTTTGCATCCTTTGATGGATAGCAGAGTTTGTAAGCAGGCAATACCTAATTTTCCTCAAACCAGCGGTGAAATTCAGGTTAATCTGTTTAAGATCTCATTGAAGAAAAATTTCACCGGAGATATCAATTATGGAAATAATAAATATTATACGGAGAACGGTTTAATGCTTTTCAGTGAGCCCGGACAGGTTGTTTCCTGGGACAGCCTTACATTTTGGGATGGCTATGCTTTTGTTTTTCATCCGGATCTCATTAAGCAAAATGCGATTGCCAATAAAATCAATCAGTACAAATATTTCAGTTACGAGATTAATGATGCTCTGTTTATGACGGCAGAGGAAGAAGAGGTTATTACGTGGCTTTTTACAAAAATTCATATGGAATTGATGGAAAATAAAGCTCAAGCCAACATTAATATTATTCTATCTCTATTAAATGTTGTTCTTTCCTATGCAGACGTTTTCTATGAAAGACAATTTAAAGACAAAGCAACAAAATCCATTTCCATATCTTCAAAATTAAAAAGCTTACTGCAAAACCATTATAAAGATTTATCAAAGCCTGTTTCAAATTTCCCGACTGTTTCATCGGTTGCCGAAGAGCTCAATATGTCTTCCAATTATCTTACCGACCTTATCCGCGAAGAAACCGGGAAAAGTACCATCAATGTGATTCAGGAATTTGTGATTGAGCAAGCCGAAATTTTATTACTGCAAACAGATATGAATATCAGCGATGTGGCATATCAGTTAGGTTTTTCTAACGTCCCTTATTTCTCAAGATTTTTTAAGAAGATTAAAGGTATTTCCCCAACAGAAATTAGAAATCAGGGAAAAGTATAAGGTATTCCCCGATTTGTGTTAAAAATCTAGAGTTTGTACAATTAATTTTGGACAGACAAATAATTGATGTCAAAATAGATTCACATCATCTAAAATTATTACTATGATTTTTACGACACAGAAAATAACCGAAAGCTATTGGAAAATAGCAATTAATCATCCACCAGTAAACGTATTCGACCCAGAATTTTCGGTTCAGTTAAGAACATTAATGGATGAATTGGAAGCCAACGAAAACTTAAAAGTAGTCGTTTTTGAAAGTTCCAATCCTGAATTTTATGTAGCTCACGCAGAATTGGTCAATATTTTTGATTTTCCGAAAGGAGAAGGAAAAACAGGACTTTCAAAATCTTGGCCCGATGTTGCAAAACGTCTTGAACAGGCTCCGTATGTAAGTATTGCGTCTATCAGAGGAAGAGCGAGAGGTTTGGGAAGCGAGTTTATTCAGGCTTTCGATATGCGTTTTGCGAGTAAGGAAAAAGCAATTTTCGCTCAGCCGGAAATCGGAATCGGTTCTTTTCCAGGTGGTGGTGGATTAGAGCGTCTTCATCTTTTAACAGGGAAAGCAAGAGCTCTGGAAATTATTTTGAGTGGTGACGATTATGATGCAAAAACTGCCGCTGATTATGGTTGGATTAACCGTGCATTTCCAGATAATGAGTTGGATGCATTCGTAGAAAATTTAGCCAAAAGAATCGACTCATTTGATTTGAAAATAATCCAAAAAATCAAGGCAACGATGAACGAAAGAGTAATTATTCCAAAAAATGAACAAATTATGGAAACTCAAATAGCCTTCTTTGCATCACTGATAGAGCCTGAAGCAAGAACCAGAATCAAAAAATTATTAGATCAGGGATTGCAGACTTATGGCGATGTGGAACTTAATCTTGGTAAATATCTATAATTAAATGAAAGCATTAATCATCAACGGTCATATCAAATGGCCACAAATCGCAGAAGGAAATCTTAATAAAACCATCTTTGAAAAAAGTAAAAAGATCTTCGAAGAAAGAGGATATGAAATTCAGGAAACCAGCATTGATAACGACTACGAAATTCCTCAGGAAATTGATAAGTGGGTAAATGCAGATTTTATACTCTTTCATTTCCCGATCAACTGGTTTGGAATGCCGGCGAAAACAAAAGACTACATCGATAAAGTTTTGATGAGCGGTTATGGGAAAATTTATGCGGGAGACGGGAGAAATAATGGCGGAAACTATGGAACCGGTGGCCTTCTACAAAGCAAAGGAATGATTGTCAATACCTGGAATGCTCCCGAAGAAACTTTTGGAAACTCAGGTCAGCTGCTTGAAGATTTTTCGATGGAAGAATTTACGAGACCATTTACAGCAATGCTCCAGTTTGTGGGAGTTCAGCCATTGAAGACATTTGCTTTCTATGATGTTTTTAAAAATCCGAATATCGAACAGGAGTTGATTTCTTTTGAAGATCATCTTAAAACTTACATTTAAAATAATAAATAACACATCGTAATTCTGTGCTATTCTTCCGCTGATTTGAGCTACAAACGCAGATGCAATGCGATATAACTTTGTCCTATCAAAATTAAAGAACAAAACAATTAAAATTTTTTAAAATGGAAAAGACAATTTTTATCACAGGAGCATCAAGAGGATTCGGAAAACTTTGGACAGAGGCATTTCTTAAAAGAGGTGACAAAGTAGCAGCAACATCAAGAAATATTGAAGCATACAAAGATTTGGCGGAGCAGTATCCCGACTCTTTCCTTCCTATCTCTTTAGACATTACCAACAGAGAAGCTGTTTTTGAAGCAGTAAACCAAGCTAAAGATCATTTCGGAAAACTTGATGTTGTAATTAATAATGCTGGTTATGGTGTTTTTGGTGCAGTGGAAGAAGTAGGAGAGAAGGTTACAAAAGACGTTTTTGAGGCTAACGTTTTTGGAACGCTTTGGGTAACTCAGGCAGCTTTGCCGATTTTTAGAGCACAGGGAAGTGGTCACGTTATTCAGTTATCAAGTGTTTTGGGTGTTTGGAGTTTACCAACACTAGGAATTTACAATGCGACAAAATTTGCAGTTGAAGGTTTTAGTGAAGCTTTGGCAAGTGAAGTAAAAGATTTTGGAATTAATGTGACAATGATTGAACCTAATGGCTACACAACCGATTTTGGAGGTAGTTCAGCGGTTCACGGTGATGCCATTCCTGCTTATGATACTTTGAAATCAAGCTTGGGAGAAGCAGAAGGTTTACTGCCTGAAGATTATGGAAAACCGGAAGCAACGGTTCCTGCTATTTTGAAATTAATTGACAGTGAAAACCCGCCACTTCGTTTATTCTTAGGAAAAGTAGGATTGAGAAAGACGGAAAGAGTGTATGCAGAAAAACTTCAAGTTTGGAATGACTGGAAAGAAGTTTCTGAGGCGGCTCACGGGTAATAATCAGAATAGAAAAAATTAGGTAAATCCAGTCTTGTATTGGATTTACTTTTTTTGTTTAAAATCAAATATTCTTGCTTATAAAATCAATTATAATGAAATTTCAAAATACAAAATATCTATACATCAGCACACTGCTTGCATTTATCCTGATTCCACTCGGAGGTTTGACGACGGATATCTATATTCCGTCACTTCCCGCGATGGCAGAAGATTTGAATGTCCCAGTTGAAAAAGTACAGGTGTCATTGCTTTTATTTATGCTAAGTTCAGGATTTAGCCAGCTTTTTATTGGCAGTATTCTCGATAGTTTTGGCAGATATAGAATCAATATTTTTGCACTGATTACCTTTTCTTTAGCCAGTTTTATCATTGCATTGGTTCCGGAGATTTATGTCATTTATATGATGAGAATTGTTCAGGGAATCACCGTTTCACTGATTATTGTGGGAAAACGGGCTTTTTTTGTTGACCTTTATAAAGGTGAGAAACTGAAACATTACACCAGTCTTTTTTCTATTGTCTGGGCAACAGCCCCTATCGTGGCGCCGTTTATCGGAGGCTATTTGCAGGTGCTTTTCGGATGGCAATCGAATTTCTATCTTTTAGGAGTACTTACTGTTATCATATTACTTTTCGAACTTCGGTTTACAGGAGAATCTTTACAAAGCTTTCAGGTTTTTAAAAGAAAAGAGATTATTGCTGTTTACAGAAAAATGCTGGGAACGCCTGATTTTTATTTGGGATTAATAATTATTGGTTTAAGTTATTCACTTCTTGTGATTTACGGAATGGTGAGTCCATTTATAATCGAAAAAGTGTACGGATTTTCTCCTGTTGTAACGGGATATAGTTCTTTAGCTTCCGGAATTGCATTAATGAGTGGCGGAGTTATCTCTAAATTAATGATTAAAAAGGGACTTTTTACAAAAATAAATTCTGCAATAGTATTACAATTAATCCTAGTTTTACTAATGCTTGCGGTGACTTCAAAATATGATGGAATAGTATTTTTACTAGGTTTTACTTTATCATTACATCTTTTATCAGGCTTCATTTTTAATAATGTTTATGCGTACAGTTTACAAAGATTTACAACAAATGCCGGAATTGCAAGCGGTTTAACAGGTGGTGGTGTTTATGTTGTAAGTTCAGTCGCGGGTTATGGATTAATTAATCTGTTTGAAATTAAAGATATCCAGACATTTGCTTTGGTTAATTTTATCATTGTAGCTGTATTATTCCTCACCATTTTATTGTTCAAAAGGGCTTCAAGACTGCAACTGCATGAAAAAATCGTATAGATAAGTTAATTACTATACAAAATGGAAGTAATTGCTACGTCTGTTTTTTTATTTACTAAATTTGATAAAACTTAAAAACTTCTAACCCCAATTAAGTATGGAAAAAATCAATCACTATAAAAGCATCGTAGAGTTGCACGAGAAAAGCGGTTTCGAACCTCCGAAGAATCCTCTTTTGAGTTTGATGACCTGCAAAGAATTAATGACATACTCTGTCGGTGAAGACCGTTTTACAGGAGACTTTTATATGATTGGTTTGAAGAAAATCAAGTCTGGTTATGTATTGTACGGCAAAACCAAATACGACCACAACAATGGTTCAGCAGTTTTTATGAAACCTAGACAAATCATCGAAGTTCGTAATGTTCAGTTTGCTGAAAAAGGTTTTGTAATGTTTTTCCACGAAGATTATTTGTCGGGACATCCGTTGAATGAGCAAATCAAAAAGTACGGTTATTTCGAATATGAAATTAATGAAGCACTTCACATTTCGCCTTCGGAAGAAGTGATTATGTGGGAACTTTATGAAAAAATCAGAAGAGAGTATGAGGAAAACTCTGACGAATTCAGCAGAGAAATCATCCTTTCGCATATCGATTCTATTTTAAAATATTCTGACCGTTTCTATAAAAGACAGTTCATCGACAGAAGTACCAATGTTTCAGGAAGTATGGTTAAAAAATTCCTGACGGTTCTGGATGATTATTTCAAGGATAATAAACACATTGAAGACGGTTTACCAAGTGTCAATTTTATGGCTGGAAAACTTGCGGTTTCTCCCCGTTATCTCAGTGATATTCTGAAACAGGAAACCGGTAAAACAGCCTTGGAACACGTTCATATTTATTTGATCAGCGAAGCCAAAAATCTGTTGCTGAGTTCAGAAAATAATGTTGCAGGAATTGCCTATGACTTAGGCTTCGAAAGTCCATCTTATTTTACAAGATTATTTAAAAAAGTGGTTGGGGTAACGCCTGTTCAGTATAAAAAAGAGGCGGTTAAATAAAATTCAAATATTAAAGACTGAACTTTTTTACAAACTAAAATTGAGCTTTTTTACAAAGTTTGTCTTTCATTTCTCAAATAATTTTGTACTATAAATTTTTAGAAATGAAAACAGTAAACAAAATTTACATCAATGGCGAGTTTGTAACACCTCACGGAACTGAAGCTTTAGAATTAATCAATCCGTCTAATAACCAAAAAATAGGAGAGATAATTCTGGCCGACGAAGAGGATACCCGAAATGCCATCACAGCAGCGAAAGAAGCTTTCAAAAACTTTTCAAAATCTACAGTTGAGGAACGAATTTCTTATCTTGAAAAACTTAAAACCGCAGTAGAGAAAAGAAAGCAGGATTTTACAGAAGTGATGATTGAAGAGTACGGCGGAACTTTTCAGTTTTCTTCAATGAGTAACGAGTTTACAGGACTTTGGTTTGATTCAATGATAGAATCAATCCGAAATTTTGAATTTGAACAAACCATTAATTCTTCAAAAGTCCTTTTACAACCTGTCGGTGTTGTAGGAATTATCACTCCTTGGAATGCCAGTAACAGCTCGGTTTGTAGTAAAGTTGCCACAGCTCTCGCCGCAGGTTGTACAGTCGTTATCAAACCAAGTGAAATGAGCGGTCTGCAGACTCAGGTGTTGATGGAAGCCTTTCACGATGCGGGTTTGCCAAAAGGAATTATCAATTTTGTAACAGGCTTGGGAAATGTAGTTGGAACAGAATTAACTATTAATCCTACTATTTCAAAAATTTCGTTCACAGGTTCTACAGCGATTGGGAAGCTTATTGCGAAAACTGCTGTCGATACTATGAAAAGAATGACTCTTGAGTTAGGTGGAAAATCACCCAATATTATTTTGGATGATGCCAATCTTGAAGAAGTGATTCCTACAGCGATTTTCGGAGCGTATATGAACAGCGGACAAGCCTGTATTGCGCCAACAAGACTTTTGGTTCCTGAAAATCAAATCGAAAAAGTGAATGAAATCGCCAAAGCAACCGCAGAAAAAGTGGTGGTAGGATTACCCCAAAATGATGATACAAATGTTGGCCCGATGGTGAGTGTAAAACAATTTGAAAGGGTTCAAAATTACATCAAAATCGGATTGGAAGAAGGCGCAATAGTTTTAGCCGGAGGAGAAGGTAAACCTGAAGGACTGGAAGCCGGAAATTTTGTAAAACCGACCATTTTTACCAACGTAAACAATAAAATGAGAATTGCTCAAGAAGAGATTTTCGGACCTGTACTATCCATTATTCCTTACAAAACAGAAGAAGAAGCGATAGAAATTGCAAACGATACGGCATACGGTTTAGCAGCTTATATCAGTTCTTCTGATGTGGAAAGAGCTCAGAAAGTAGCTTCACAGATTGATGCCGGAAGAGTTTGTATCAACGGCTTTAAGCATGACCCAATGGTTCCGTTTGGAGGTTTCAAACAGTCCGGAATTGGCAGAGAATACGGTGTGTATGGTTTAGAAGCTTATCTTGAACCGAAAGCTGTTCTACAATAATATTTTGTACATTTAATAAAGCGTTGTTTCAAAAAATGATGCTTTGTCTTTTAGCATTCAATCAAAATGGAAAAATCTGATATTGTCTATTCCTGCTATCACGAGGTAAGCCGAAAAGGCGAAAATTTTGTTCCTCAGCACGTACTTTCTTTTCAGATGTCGGGAACTTTTGTTTTATCTGATGGACAGGAGAAATACATTGCAAATGAAGGTGATTTTAATTTGATTAGAAAAAATCAACTGGTAAAATTCACCAAATGTCCGCCTGAAAATGGAATTTTTGAAAGCCTGAATATTTATCTGAATCAGGAAGTTTTACAGAGTATGGCAAAGGAATATCATTTTTCATCCAATCATTCTGAGGTTCCAAAACCTTTGGTTTCTATTAAAGTAAATGCTGTGCTTCAGAATTATATTACATCATTGCAAACCATTATTGAAAATCCAAAACTGCTTACCAAAGATTTTATCGATCTTAAAATTAAAGAGTTATTATTTATCTTAATCGAGACACAGCCTGAACTCAAAAATATTCTCTTCGATTTTTCAGAACCTTTTAAAATTGATTTGGAGTCTTTTATGATTCAAAATTACAAATACAACGTCAATTTGGATCGTTTTGCTTATCTAACGGGAAGAAGTTTAGCGACTTTCAAGCGTGATTTTGAGAAGATTTTTCACTCTTCACCACACAAATGGATTTTGCAGAAACGTCTGGACGAAGCTTATTTTTTAATAAAAGAAAAACAGCAATCACCTTCGGAAATCTATGTAGATTTAGGCTTTGAAGATCTTTCTCATTTTTCTTATGCCTTTAAAAAACAGTTTGGATTTAGTCCGAAAAACATCACAGCAACACTTTAACGATTTAATTAATTCTGCTCTGGAAACTGTTTTCTGAAATGCAGTGGAGAGCTCCCAGCTTTGGTTTTGAAAATTTTGGTAAAGTGGGAGGGATGTTCAAATCCGAGTTCATAAGCAATCTCACTTATAGATTTCGTAGTTCCCAGCAGGATGTTTTTCGCTTTATCCACTAGTTTAAGGTGGATGTGCTCTATTGTTGTTTTGCCTGTGAATTTACCAAGTAAATCGGATAAATAGTTGGGAGAAAGATTCAGTTTTTCTGCGAAATATTTTACTTCGGGAATACCTTTTTCAATCAATTGTTCATCATTGAAATAGTCATTAAGAAGAGTTTCAAAACGTTGGGTAACATCGTTTCCATTTTTATTTCGGGTAAAAAACTGTCGGTCGTAAAACCGGTCAGAGTAATTTAACAGCATTTCAATTTGATTTAAAATCAAACCTTGTGTGTGACGGTCGATATTCTGGGAATATTCTTTTTTGATTCTTACAATCACTTCATCAAGCAAAGCTTTTTCATCTTCCGAAATATGAAGTGCCTCGTTGCTTTCGTATTGGAAAAAGCTGTATTTCTGAATTTTCTTTGCTAAAGTTGAACCATATATAAAATCAGGGTGAAATGCCAGAAACCAGCCTTCCTCAATCTCTGTATCTGCACTTGGACTCATTACTTGATTGGGAGCAGTAAACATCAAAGTTCCTTCCTGAAAATCATAACTTGAGCGTCCATATTTTAAACTTCCCTTAAATTTTTTGTAAACAACAGTGTACAAATCAAGGCTGTAAAGATAGTCTGCAAAATTTTCATCGGATCGGCTTACGTTTTTCAGATCAATTACCGTGATCAAAGGATGTTTTTGACTTCCACTATTATAAAAGCGATGAAGGTCTGCAACGGATTTGATGGAAATGAAAGCTTCTGACATTTTTCTGATTTTAGTTAAAATTAAAGGTTTTAAGATTATTCCTGCATTAATTTTAGAAAATCTTCCTCAGAATTTTTATTTTTCAAATCGATATAAAACTGTGCATCTTCGCCAATCACATATCTTAATTTGGGAAGTTGATCTGTTGCTGCACCAAAAATAGTTTCTGCAACTTCTTCTGCGCTCGCTTTTGGCAGATGTTCAGTACGCTTGGTGAATTTCGGGATAAATGATGCCAATTCCGCATTATATTCTTCAATCGTATTCTGAATCATTTCGATTCCGCTTCTGAAATTGGTGGCGATGCTTCCCGGTTCTACAATTTTCACATCGATTCCAAACGAAGAAACTTCAAAATGTAAAGCCTCTGAAAATCCTTCCACTGCAAATTTTGAGCTGTTGTATAAACTGGCAAATGGTCCCGCTGTAATTCCTCCGAACGAAGAAATATTGATGATTGTTCCTTTTCTCTGAGCTCTCATTACCGGTAATACGGCTTTGGTGACATTCATTAAACCAAAAACATTTACTTCAAATTGCTTCTGAATTTGTTCAGGGCTTGAAGATTCAAAAACACCCATTAATCCGTAACCTGCACTGTTTAACAGTACATCAATCGAACCGAATTTTTCTGTTCCCTGTTTAATTGCTTCTTGGATTTGCTTTGGATCTGTCACATCAAGTTTTACCAAAAGAATATTCTCAAGGAGATTCAGCTCGTTTTCGTTTTCCGGTGAACGAATTGCGGCAATGACATTCCATCCTTTTTGCTGAAATAATTTGGCGGTTGCTTTTCCCAATCCCGATGATGCACCGGTGATGAATACTGTATTGTTCATAATGAATTTGTTTAAAATTTCTTAGACAAAGTTCGGATAAGTGGAAACCAATGACTTGTCGATTTTACGGAATGTCTTATACATTTCTACGATTTTGACCGAAAGGTAATTCTGTGCTATTCTTCCTCTGAAATGGGCTACACTTTACGCATTGGGCGGAGCTAACTTTGTATCAACAAAACCAAACAATTTAATAACACCTAAAAATTAAAAAAAATGGAAACTTCAACTCAGACATTAGTAAACAAAGTTTTGACGGCTCACGGAATCAACAGTGCTGCGGAATTTCAGACGGTAAAAATCCATACTCAAATTGGTGGGGCAGTGTGGGGAATGAAAGGGCACGAAAACGCTTTAAGCGATGTACAGTTTATCGGTTCTTTAAAAGAACAAAAAAGTATTTGGGAAAATATTTTTAAAAGAAAATTATACTTCATCTTTTGAGCCCGGAAAAGTTCAGTTATTCGATGAAAACGGGGAATTACTTGAATCATTGGAAAACCCGAGAGCATCTTTCAAAGGCCATACAGTGGAAACCCCTTGGACAAGAACACAACTAATCTATTTTTCCAGCTATGCAACGTGGAATTATGCTACAGCGCCATTTAATTTTCTGGTTCCCGGTATTGAAATTAATCAGTTTGAATCCTGGAATGAGAACGGTGAAATTTTAGACAGATTGGAAGTAATTTATCCCGATGGTTTCGCCACTCACAGCAAAAGACAGATATTTTACTTCAATCAAGACGGACTTTTAAAACGTCATGACTATTGGCCTGAAGTTTTAGGAGGTTCTTCCGCAACACAAATCATTGAAGAATATCAAGAATTTGAGGGAATAAAAACAGGCACAAAAAGAAATATCTATGTCCTGAATGATGAAGATAACTCTTACAACAAAGATTTCGTCTTGGTGTCTATCAATATCAAAGAAGTAAAATTCGAAAAATAATTAGTTATAAATAACATTTAAAAATCATAAAAAATGAAAACAATTACAGTACCTGAAAAGAAGCAGCTGAGTTTTGGCGCACAGAGCATTTTAGAATCAGTTGAGAAAAAAATGGGAAAAATTCCCAATTTGTATGCAACCACCGGTTATTCTTCATCCGCATTAAAGTCGATGTTAGAGACGGAAGCTGCACTTTCGCACGACTCATCCTTTACAGGAAAAGAAAGAGAAGCCATCAATCTTATTGTTTCTCAGGTTAACGAATGTGACTACTGTTTGGCGGCGCATACAACTTTAGCAAAAATGAGAGGTTTTACAGAAGACGAAACAATTGAAATCAGAAAGGGAAATTCTGAAAATCCTAAATTGAATGCAATAATCAAATTGGCTCAGTCTATTGCAAGCCACAAAGGAAATGCAGGAAATGGAGCTTTAGAAAATTTCTTCAATGCAGGTTATGATGAAAAAGCTTTGATCGAACTGACTGCTTTGATAGCACTGAGAAGCTTTACTAATTATGTATTTGCCAACACTCAGATTCCGATCGATTTTCCTTTGGCGCAGGCTATTTAATAAAGTGTTTTAATATAAGTGTTTAGTTTTAAGGGAAGCCTTATGAATTTATTTTCGGAAGGCTTTTTAGAGAGAATGCTTTTGCTAAAGTTTGTTTTGACAGTATTACAAACCCTGAAGTTGGAAAACTGACCTTTTGAACAAATAAAAATTGACCTTTAAAACAAAATAACCGCTACAATTAATTCTCAACTTTGCTTAATAAATTTTAATAATGGGAAATATACAAACGAACAAAACCGTTTTGGTAACGGGAGGAACAGGATTTTTAGGAATTCATATCATTTTACAATTATTGCATCAAGATTTTAAGGTGAAAACTACGCTTCGATCATTATCTAAAAAGGATGTAATTATTAAAGCATTGCAACAGGGCGGAATCGAAGATTTTTCTAACCTTTCTTTTTATGAAGCAGATCTTACCGAAGATAAAAATTGGGATGAAGCGGTTAAAAACTGTGGTTATGTACTTCACGTAGCATCACCCTTTCCTGCGCAAGATCCGAAAGATGAAAACGAGCTTATTATACCTGCAAGAGACGGCGCACTTCGTATCCTGAAAGCGTCTCGTGATGCAAGAGTAAAAAGAGTGGTGCTAACATCATCTTTTGCGGCTGTTGGTTACAGTATCAATAGTGAAAACCATATTTTTACAGAAAAAGACTGGACGGATTCGAATGTAGAACTTCCTGCTTACATCAAGTCCAAAACGATTGCTGAACAGTCGGCTTGGGAATTTATTGAAAAACAAGGAAATGGTTTGGAGCTATCGGTTATCAATCCTGTTGGAATTTTTGGTCCTGTAATTGGAGGCATTACTTCTGCTTCACTGGATGTTGCCGTTTCTGGAATTCTTAAAGGAAATTTAGAGTACACGCCAACTTTTACAATGGGTGTTGTAGATGTGAGAGATGTTGCTGATATTCATATAAAAGCAATGCTTAATCCGCAAGCTAGCGGAGAACGCTTTATTGCCACTTCAGAAGGCGTAATGAGCTTTTATGATGTTGCAGAGTTATTCAAAAAAGAGAGACCTCAATATACATCAACAATCAAAAACCTTGAACCCATTGGCAGAGAGTTCTACAAGGAGATATCCAATAATAAAGCGAGAACTATTCTTCATTGGAATCCAAGAAGCCGTGAAGAAGCACTTTTGGCAAGCGCAGATAGTTTGAATGAAAATTTTTAATTTTGTTTAGGAAGATACTCATTTCCTAATCTTGTTTTGGGATTTATCTAAGTATGGCCTTGGCTTTTCTATAAATAGTTGAGTGCTTTTGAATGATTTGAGTTTTTTTAGATAAAATCAATGTTAAGGAAAGGAGCAAATGCAGCGGTAAGTCTTTTCAATAAAATAAATAAGATGAAATTTAATAATATACAATCTTGTCATTTGGGTCCGGAAATTTCTCCAGAGCAATTTATTCCGGAGCATTTCTTTTTGTTTTTACTGAAAGGTTCTATGGTAGCTTACGACGGTTATAAATACTATTCGATGAAACAAGGAGATTATTGTATCGCCAGAAAAAATCATCTCGTACGATATACAAAGCATAAAGAAGACGGGCAGTTTGAAAAGGTAATTATTGCTTTTGACGAGGCTTTTTTAAAGAAATTTTTGGAACGACATCCTTATCAGGCGGAAGCTACCGACAATAATGACTCTTTTTTGTTTGCAAAAGAAGATAAATTGATTAAAAGTTACATCGATTCATTAGAACCTTATTATAATGGAAAAGAGCAAATTGAAGCGACTTTTGTGGATGTTAAACGAGAAGAATTGTTGATGATTTTGTTAAAGAATCACTCAAGTTTAAAAGATATTTTCTTCAATTTCAATAGTCCTCATAAGGCTGATTTGGAATTGTTTATGAATAGTAATTATAAATTTAATATCAGCCTTGAGCGTTTTGCGTATCTTTCAGGACGAAGTTTATCTACCTTTAAAAGAGAATTCAAGACTATTTTTGGTACTCCACCTGGGAAATGGCTCACTAATCGCAGACTTCAGGAAGCTCGTTATCTTTTGGAGCACGAGCATAAAAAGCCCAATGAGATTTATTTTGAACTTGGTTTTGAAGACCTTTCACATTTTTCATTTGCTTTTAAAAAGCAATTTGGTGACAGTCCTAAAAATATTGTAAGTAAAAAAACGATTGTACATTAATTTTGATGGATAGTTCTTATCTCAGTATTTTATAAAAATCTTTCAGAATTTTTTTCTGAAAGATTTTTGATGATTAATTAAAGATAAACAGTCTAATTTTAAGGCCAAACTGCCTTTTCTAATTAATTAGAAATCTTTTTAACGTATTTCTGTGCTATTTTTCAGCTAAAATGAGCTACATATTCCGTTGAGTTTGATGATAACTTTGCTTCATTAAATAACACTAAAAAATTAAAACAATGAGTAAAATAGTTTTTATCACAGGAGCATCAAAAGGATTCGGAAAATTATGGGCTGAAGCACTTTTGGAAAGAGGAGACAAAGTAGTGGCAACCGCAAGAAACGTTTCTGCCTTACAGGATTTGAAAGAGAAATACGGCGACAATATTCTTCCTTTAAAACTGGATGTCAGCAACCGTTCAGAAGTTTTTGAAGTAACGGATCAAGTAGAAAAACACTTCGGAAGAATAGATGTTTTGATTAACAATGCCGGTTTTGGATTGTTCGGAACAACGGAAGAAACTACGGAACAGCAGGCGAGAGAACAAATGGAAACCAACTTTTTCGGTTCACTTTGGGTAGCACAGGCTGTTTTACCGGTGATGAGAAAACAGAAAAGCGGACATATTATCCAGATTTCCAGCTTTTTGGGATTAACGACTTTGCCGCTTTTAGGATTGTACAACGCTTCAAAATTTGCAGTGGAAGGGTTGATTGAAACTATCGGTTCGGAAACTGCACATTTGGGAATCAAAACGACTTTAATTGAACCTAATGGATTTGCAACAGATTGGGCAGGAGCTTCGGCGGTTCAGACTTCTTCCGATATTGCAGATTATAATCCGGTACGTATGGCTTTTGCAGAATCTGGCGACAATCCTGATACCTGGGGAAAACCGGAAGCGACCGTGGAACCTGTTTTAAACCTTATCGACAATCAAAATCCTCCGCAAAGAGTATTGTTTGGGAAAATTGCTTATCACGTTATAAATGAGGTTTACACGAAAAGATTAAACGAGATCCAAAACTGGAAAGAAGTGAGTATCGCTGCTCACGGCCATTAGTTAAAATTTAAAATCTAAATCAGCGGTGCAAATAACAATGTTTTTTTGTGCTAGTGTTCCGCTGATTTGTGAAATTAATTCCAACCAAATATTCTCAATTTTGAATCATTAAATAACAAACAAAATCTTAATATTTATGAAAACAACCGCTTTAAACGCAGAAACACAATTCGCAGCAATCAACAACAACAAAATTGCTTACAGACAGTTCGGAAACGGAACGCCATTATTTTTTATCAACAGATTCAGAGGTGTAATGGATACCTGGGATCCATTGTTCTTAGATTCTTTGGCAGAAAAAAATACGATTATTCTTTTTGATTACCCTGGAATTGGAAAATCGGAAGGGGATCTTCCTTTGGATATTATAGAAGTGGCAAAGACGGTTCCGGCTTTGGCAGACCATTTGGGAATCGATAAATTTAATGTTCTGGGCTGGTCATATGGCGGACTGGTGACGCAGGCTGTTACTTTTCAAAATCAGGACAGAGTGCTGAAAACTGTTTTAATCGGGACTAATCCTCCGGGAGAAAATGCTATTCCGATCGAACCTGTATTTTTCGAGCATGCTTTGAAGCCAATCAATGATTTGGATGATGAATATTATTTGTTCTTTGAGCCGTCTTCCGAAAAAAGCAGGCAGGCAGCTAAAGAATCCCACGACAGAATTGCTGAAAGATTAGACAGAGAATTGATTCCTTCAACACAGGAAGTTTTTCAAAGGTATTTTGCGGGGTCAGGTCTTTTTAAGGAAGACAAACTGAACTTTCGTGAAGGTTATAAAACCTTGAAATCTCCGGTATTGGTTATTTCCGGTGACCACGACATTAGCTTTGCGACAGAAAACTGGTTTCCGCTACTGAAAAATGCACCCACAATGCAGCATATTATTTTGAATGATGCAGGACACGGTCCTCAACATCAATATCCGGAGCTTACGGCAGGATACATCAACCTTTTTTTAGGATAGTATGATTTCTGTCTTTAGTTTCGGTAAAATTAATTTAACTTAGATAAAATTAAACCGATGCAACATTACAAAACCCTTACCGAATTACATTTGGGAAATCATTGGGACGCTCCGGAACATCCGCTTTTCAGTATGATTGGCTGTCAGTCGGAGTGCAAATTGGGGAACAGGGAGTTTACCACAGATTGTTATGTGATTGCTTTCAAAAAAATAAAATCAGGGATTTTTATGTACGGTCGAACACCGTATGACCACGACAACGGCTGTCTGTTTTTTGCAAAACCAAGACAGATTATTGAGATGAAAAATCTTGAGTTTGAAGAAAAAGGCTATATGCTGATGATTCACGAAGATTATCTGAACGGTCACGAGCTTTTCAAAGAAATTGAAAAATATAGTTTCTTTGACTATGAAGTAACGGAAGCTTTGCATCTCTCTCCAAAAGAAGAGCAGATCATTCTGGAACTTCACTCGAAAATTCAGAGCGAATATTTTAATAATCCTGATGAATACAGTCGGGACATTATTTTAAGCCATATTTCATCAATTTTAAAATATGCACAGCGATATTATAAACGACAGTTTATTGACAGAGCACAGGTTTCCGGAAAGACTGCATCAAAATTCAATGATGCGTTGCGAAAATATTTAGCTGAAGGTCTGCTTGAGAAAAAAGGACTTCCGAATGTGGCATTTTTAGCCGATCAGCTTTTTGTTTCGCCAAGGTATTTAAGTGATTTACTGAAGCAGGAAACAGGAAAAACCGCTATGGAACTGATTCATATTTTTATGATTTCCGAAGCAAAAAACCTTTTGAGGTTGGGAGAAAAAGGAGTCGCTGAAATCGCTTACGAATTAGGCTTTGAAAATGTTTCCTATTTTACAAGGCTGTTTAAAAAGCAGACGGGAATGAAGCCTTTGGAATTCAGGAAATCGCAGTTGAATTAATTCCTAAATATAGGTTTACTAAAGTCACAGAGAAGTCTAAACTACTTTTCTGTGACTTTTTTTCGATGATCCAGACCCCAGTCTTTCAAAGACATTATTACCTTTTCCAAAGATAGGCCATGTTCTGTAATTTCGTATTCCACAGTAGGTGGAAAACTATCGTGAACAGTCCGTGTAATTAAATGATTTGTTTCCAATTCTTTTAACTCTTTGGATAAAACCCTATCGGTGATCTTAGGTATTTCTCTGGAAAGCTCTCTGAATCTTTTACTCCCGAAAGATAAAGAAACGATAATAGGCAACTTCCATTTCCCTTTCAGAATTTCCAATGCATCCTGTATGGGAAGCATGATCTCCATACAGGTCTTTTTTTCAGTGCCGTCAGTAACTCTTGCCATAATTCGTTGTTGCTTACTTTAATGATAGTGCTATCTAAAAAGTTAGTAATATATTTCGGATAGTTACTTATTCTAATTTTGTATTTACAAATTTATAAAAATGAATACAATGAACGACATTAAAAATTCTGGATTTTTAAAATTCCAATTGGCACAACTTGATTTGGCTGTAATAACAGACGGTGTAATAAATATCGAAAGCGTTCAGCCGATGTTTGCGCCCAATATTGAAAAAGATAACCTTACAAGTTTTTTTACGAACAAAATGCTTCAGCAGGATAAAATAGAGCTTGCAGGCAATATCCTCTTTATAACAAATGGAGAAAAAAACATCCTTATTGATACAGGAAGTGGTGTAATGTTGTCTCCTTCCACTGGAAAATTAATTGAAAACCTCCGGAATTTAGGAATCAGCCCTCAGGAAATCACAGATATTGTCTTCACGCACGCCCATCCGGATCATATCGGAGGTGTTATTGATAAAGAAGGTATATTGGTTTTTCAGAATGCACAATATTATATTTCGGAAACAGAATACAACTTCTGGATGTCCGAAGAACCGGATTTCTCGAAAGGTACAAAAAACCAGTTTTCTGATTTTGAGATCCAGTTTGCAAGAGATCATTTCAAACCCATTGAGACTAAACTTAATTTTTATGCCGATGAGGCAGAACTTTTTGGTTTTCTTAAGTTGGAACATGCTCCGGGACATACACCTGGACATACGATTATAACTATTTCATCCGAAGGTGAGGAATTGGTTCATATTGCAGATACTTTTCAGCATATTATGCTGGTTGAGCATCCAGAGTGGGGTAATCAAATTGATTCTGATTTTGAACTGGGTATTAAAACGCGCAAAAATGTACTCGAAAAATTATCATCTACAAAGAAACTGTTCTTTGGGGATCATTTGCCTTATCCGGGTTTGGGTTACATTCAAAAAGATGAGAAAGGATATCATTATGTTCCCAAAGCTTTTTACACGGTTTAGAATAAAATCCTCCAATTGCGGAGGATTTTCGTTTTTGTAAATCTGTGCTATTCTTTCCGCAAAATGGACTATTTATCAAGAGGTGTTCAGTCTAACTTTGTCCTATCAAAATCATTGAAAAAATAATAACAAGAAGTATGAAAACGAAATTAGTCGCAGTGAGTTTATTTCTAATATTTGCTAATTCTGCAAAATCACAACTGCAGCAAGTTGCAAATTCCAATATGGTTTGGAATGGCGTGACAACAAGTTCCGACGGGAGAGTCTTTGTTAATTTTCCAAGGATTGAAGGTGATAAAGGAATGAGAATCGGAGAAATTCTTAAAAATGGTAAAATCATTCCCTATCCTGATGAAAATTGGAACAATTGGGAAGTCGGAGCCGACGTGAATGAGAAATTTGTAAGAACCAACTCTCTTCGGGTAGAATCAGATGGCTTTCTGTGGATTGTCGATACAGGAACTCCTTCAATGGGAAAAAATCCACTATCTGGAAATGCTGCAAAATTAGTTACTGTGGATTTGAAAACAAACAAGATTGCGCAGATTATTCCATTAGACAAAGTTTCCAAGACTGCTACTTTTATTGATGATTTGAGAGTTTTGGGTAATACAATTTATCTGACCGATGCCGGTGAACCTGCCTTGATTGTCTTAGATAAAACAACAGGAAAGGGCAGGAGAGTTTTGGAAAATCATCCTTCTACAACAGATGCTATTCCTATAAAAGCTGAGGGTAAAATTATAAAGGATATGGAAGGTAAAGATGTTCATATCCACGCAGACCAATTGGAAATTTCGCCTGATGGAAAATGGCTTTATTTCCAACCTGCAAGCGGACCAATGTGGAAAGTGGAAACTCAATATTTAAATAATGAAAAACTAACTGCAGACGAGCTGTCTTCCAAAGTTTCATTATTCTACAAAACACCGTCAACAGGCGGTACAGCAATAGATTCCAAAGGAAATATCTATGTAAGTGATATTAATAAAAAACAAATCATCAAAATCAGTCCGGAAGGAAAAGAAACTCTGGTAATAAAAGATGACAGATTGCTTTGGGCAGATGCTTTATGGATTGATGAAGATGGTTATTTATGGATTCCAACAGGTCAGTTGAATCGTTTGTCAGTCTTTCAAAACGGAGTGGATAAAGTGAAATTTCCGGTAACCATTTATAAGCTTAAAATAGGAGCGAAACCGAGTGAAAATTAATTTAAAAATAAAGTATAAACATTTACACAATAAAATAGTATGAAAGCAATTGTATTAAAAACAGCAGGAAGCGTAGAAAATTTAGAATATGTTGATTTAGAAAAACCAACCATTAACGAATGTGAGGTTTTAGTAAAAGTAAAAGCCATCAGCATCAATCCGGTCGATGTGAAAAGCCGTCAGGGAAAAGGAGTTTATGGAAGAATTAAAACAGAAAATCCCTTGATTTTAGGTTGGGATATTTCAGGAATTGTGGAAGAAAGCAGAAGTTCTGAATTTAAAATAGGGGACGAAGTTTTCGGAATGGTCAATTTTCCCGGTCACGGAAAAGCGTATGCAGAATATGTGGCAGCTCCGGCGAATCAATTGGCTTTAAAACCACAAAACATTTCTTTTGAAGAAGCGGCTGCATCTACTTTGGTGGCATTAACGGCTTATCAGGCTTTGGTTCATAACGCCAATATTCAAAAAGGTCAGAATGTGTTGGTTCACGCTGCATCAGGAGGAGTAGGTCATATTGCTGTTCAGCTGGCAAAACATTTAGGGGCAAAAGTGACAGGAACATCTTCTTTGAAAAATAAAGATTTCGTATTGGGTCTTGGAGCAGATTCACATATCGATTATCATAGTTTTGATTGGAAAAGTGCCGATGAGGAATTCGATTTTGTTTTGGATACCATTGGCGGAGATAATATTGATAATTCTCTTGAGGTAACTAAAAAAGGAGGCTCTATTATCAGTATTCCGACTGGTCTGAATGAAGAAGTCACTGCAAAAGCGGAGGCAAAAGGCGTAAAAGGTTACTTTATCTTGGTACGGTCAAGCGGTGACGATATGAAGCAAATTGCCAACCTATTGGAAAGCAGTGCTATAAAACCTCACGTTTCAAAAACATTTCCTTTCGGGCAAATGAGAGAAGCACATCTGGAGCAGGAAACAGGAAGAACTGTCGGGAAAATTGTGGTAACACTTTAATTAAATTTAATCCTAAAATTTAAAGAAATGAACTTAAAAAATATGGCAATTATCGGTGTTGCATTGCTTTCGTTGATTAATTGTAACAAGGCTTCAAACCAGAAATCAAATCAATCGAATACTAAAGTTTCTAATGATAAAAATGCTCAGTTAGAGGAAGTTTTTGCTGACAGTACTTATCAGTTGACAGGTGTTGCAGTTTCGAAAGACAACAGAGTCTTTGTGAATTATCCATATTGGCTTGAAAATCACTCTTACTCAGTAGTTGAAGTGAAAGATGGAAAACCAGTTCCTTATCCTGATGCAGAGTGGAACAGCTTCAAGAAAGGTGGAGACGGACAGAATAAATTTGTAACGGTACAATCTGTTGTGACGGATGATAAAGGCTTTCTTTGGGTGGTAGACGCAGCAGGGATTGGACTGGGAAAGGTGTATCAAAACAGTGCAAAGGTTTTGAAAATCAATCTGGCGAATGATCAAATTGAAAAAATATACCGCTTTCCGGAAAATGTAGTGGGAGAAGATGTTTACATCAATGATATCCGGGTAGATAATAAAAACGGTTTTGCGTATCTCACAAATTCCAATACGGGCGGAATCGTTGTATTGAACATTAAAAATGGGGAATCTAAGTTAGTTTTAGCCAATTCTCCAGCTGTGAAGTCCGACCCGAACTATCATTTTTCACCCTTAGGCACTGAACTTGAAAAAGGTGACGGTTCTTTATTAAAAGTCAATTCAGACGGAATCGCTTTAACGCCGGATAATCAATATTTATACTTCAAGCCTTTGACTGATAATAAATTGTATAGAATTAAAACCGAATTGCTTAGAGATTTTAAAACTTCAGAAGATGTTTTAAATAAAAGTGTGGAAGATTTAGGCAAATTCATCACGACGGACGGAATGATTTTCGACAAAAAAGGAAACCTTTATTTGGGTGATTTAGAGAAAAACTCAATCGTTAAAATTACACCTGATTTGAAGATGACAACGATTGTTCAGGATAATGAAAAACTGATTTGGCCGGATAGTTACAGTATTTCAGATGACGGTTATCTATACATCTCAAATTCTCAGATTCAATTAATGCCTTGGTTTCACGATGGAAAGGAGCAGTTTAAAAAGCCTTTTAAAGTGTTTAGAATTAAAATTTAAAACTTTTTAAAATGAAAAATTTAATTCAAATAATCGCTGACAGTCAAAAGTACTTTATCAACTTTTTAAGAATTTCAATTTTTGTGGTAATGGCTTGGATTGGTGGTTTGAAAGCCTTCCAATACGAAGCTGATGGCATTGTTCCCTTTGTGGCAAACAGTCCGGTGATGAGTTTTTTCTATAATCACCCTGAAGAATATAAAGAGCATAAAAATAAAGAAGGTGAAGTAATTCCTGCCAATATCAAATGGAATACTGAAAACGGAACTTACACTTTTGCTTATGCGCTGGGAACCGCAATTGTTGTGATTGGATTATTGACTTTGTTCGGAGTTTGGTTTCCAAAAATTGGACTCGTAGGTGGAATTCTCACTTTCGGAATGTCACTTGTGACGCTTTCGTTTCTCATTACAACACCAGAGGTTTATGTACCCAATTTAGGAGGTTTGGAACACGGTTTTCCTTACTTGTCGGGTGCTGGAAGATTGGTCATCAAAGATATTATTATGCTTGCTGGTGGATTGGTGATTGCATCAGATTCTGCAAGAAAAATTTTAAACAAGAATTATAATCAATAAAAATAATAAAATGAAAAAGATAATTTTAAGTTTAGCAAGTCTTTCAGCAGCAATGTTGTCAGCGCAGAATGTTCAGACATTCACTTTGAAAAAATTACCCTCAAAGCCGGTCAATGAATTACTGACCCGTGGAATGATTTCAGGAGAACAAGGAACTATTGGGTATTTCACCTATAAAAAAGGTGCTGTAGTTCCTACTCATCAACATATTAATGAGCAATATTCTCTTATCACAAAAGGAAGTGTGAAAGTTGAAATTCTTGATAAAGAATATATCGTAAAAGCTGGTGACGGGATAATTATTCCACCCAGTACACCGCATAGTTTTACGGCGTTGGAAGACGACACGATTGATATTGATTTCTTCGCTCCCTCCAGAACTGACTGGATTGAGGGAAAGGATAATTATTATGAAAAGAAATAGGCTTTAATAACTACAATCAGCTTTAATTATTATGAAAAAATCAATATTTAATCTGTCTCTTTTAGCATTATTCTGCTCTGTGTCTGGCTTTGCACAACAGAAGGGTAAGAGCCAAAAAAAATCTCAGCAAGAACGGATTTGGCATTATTCTATGATTGATGCTATGCGAAGAGGTATTTATGAAGGAACTCATACGGTAAAAGAATTAAAAACACACGGAGACTTTGGATTGGGGACATTTAATCATCTGAATGGAGAACTTATTGCCTTAGATGAAATTATTTACAGGATTCCACCATCAGGAAAAGTGGAGGTAGCTTCTGAAGATTTGAAATCGCCTTTTACTTCTCTCACATTTTTTAAAGCAGATTTAGAGAAAACGATAGTTTTTACGGGAAGTTTGGAAGAGTTAGAAGAAAAAATTCTAGAAATTTTAGACACTCAAAATTTACCGTATGCGATTAAGATAGAAACTGTTTTTTCTAATATCAGGGTGGGTGGAGCAGACCCAATTTCCGCAAGCGATACAACTGAACTTGCTACTTTGATGAAAGTAAGACCACAGTATAAATCAGAGAATATAAAGGGAACGATGGTAGGTTATTTTACTCCTTCTTTATTAAGTAATGTAGATCTTTCTCCGTTTCATTTCCACTTTATCTCTGAGGATAAGAAATTTGCAGGACATCTAATGTCAGGACAATTTAAAAATGCTGAAATTAAGATCTATCTGAATAAGAAAAATGGTTATGATGTTGAGTTGTTACAAGATAATGCAAGATTTCGTAATTTAAAGTTCGAAACCAAAGATGCTTCTTCCTCCTATTAACAGATAAATTTGAATTATGGTAAAAATATTTAAAGCATTAGAAACTGCAGAGCAAATAGATGGAACTTATACATCAAAAATTGTAGAAAAGCAGATTGAAGATATACCGGAAGGCAAAGTATTGGTAAAGGTAGAGTACAGTTCTCTTAATTATAAAGATGCATTATCTGCCAAAGGAAATAAAGGAGTAACAAGAAAATATCCCCATACTCCGGGTGTTGACGCTGCTGGAACGGTTGAGATTTCCTCTTCATCAATCTGGAAAAAAGGAGATAAAGTTTTAGTAACCGGTTTTGATTTGGGTATGAATACAGATGGCGGATTTGGGCAGTACATTATTGTTTCTGAGGAATGGGTGATTAAATTGCCCACAACTCTTTCAACCAAAGAAGCGATGATATACGGCACAGCTGGTTTTACTGCTGGCCTTTCGATACAGGCATTAATTCGTAACGGAATTACACCTGAAAACGGAATAATTGCGGTAAGTGGATCTACCGGAGGAGTAGGTTCGGTAGCGGTTGCTATTTTAGCAAAATTAGGATTTCAGGTAGCCGCAATTAGTTCAAAAGATGAAGCTACACCATTCCTTAAAGCACTAGGCGCTTCAGAGATTATATCAAGACAAGATTTTGAAGATAAGAGCGGAAAAATTTTACTCAAACCTCGTTTCGCAGCAGCGATTGATACTGTGGGAGGCAATATTTTAGCAACCTTAATTAAAAGCCTCCATTATGATGGAGTTGTGACAACATGTGGAATGGTGGGTGGCGGAGAACTTAATACAACCGTTTTTCCTTTTATTCTTAAAGGCATTCAATTAATAGGTATTGACAGCGTGGAAATTCCCTTAGAAAAAAGACTTTCAGTTTGGGAACATCTATCAACCGATTGGAAACCTCAGCAGCTTAATGATTTATCCAAAGAAATAAGTCTTGAAGAACTGCACGAATATATTGATAGAATATTCAGTGGGAAAATGCAGGGGCGAGCAGTGGTGAAAATCTAATAATTGAATTCTTGTACAAGTTAAAAATGATTAATCTGGGTTCTGTAATTAAAAGCAAAAAAAATGGCGTCAACTGTCTTTAGTTGGCGCCATTTGGCTTTTTGTGACCTTAACGAGCGTATCTTCAAACACTTTTATCAATGATTTGGTTGGTTTGGGTCAAATTAAAAAGGAGTTTGCAATTCCAAATTTTTAACATTTGATCACTTGTGATTGTAAAGTTATTTGCAAATTACTTTTTAGGTAAATGTAATTATCTAATATGTATTGTTAGACCATGGTTGGCTTCCACCTTTTTCTATCGGTTGAGTAAAGATTTAATCAATGATTCATAGAATATTAGTGAATAATATTGAAAATATAATGTGTGCATTCAAATATATATTTGCTTAATATAATCCGATAATCTTACTAAATTTGCAAAGATATTTTACAATGATGTTATTCGATCAGAGTTTAATGGTATCAAGAAAAGATAATATTACTCCTTTTCGAGATAACGTTTGATATCTCTAACATAGAGAGGGTATTCTTTCTTTGCTTGCGCTGTTTTTTTTAAATCTATGGAATGAGTAACAAATTTTCTTTCCGGGGTGGTTGATTCTAACAAATTGCCAGTCATCGGTTCTATAATCCAGCCTGTGCCACCCCAATCGAATTCAGCACTTTGTCCTGACCTGTTTGAACTCAAACAGTAGGCTCCCGATATAATTGCTGACGCTCTGCCAATTGTTAACCATTGTTCAACAGAAGATTTCCCCGTTGCTCTGGGACATAACAATAGATCTGCATTTTGTTTTCCATATTGACGGGCCCTTTCTGTGAACCACAGTTCAGTACACATAAGCACACCAATTCTCAAGTCATCAAGCTGAACTGTCTCAAAGGAAATATTGTCTTCTCTGTCGAACCAGCTTTCTTCCCAAAAATGATCTTCTTCCGGAAAAAGGGCTTTGGTATGAATTTTCCGATGGCCTTTTCCCTTTTGAAAAACAAATGCCGTATTGTAAAATTTTGTACCAAGAGTCTCGGGAGCAGAATAAATAATATACTTGGCCTCAAGCTTTTCTACTTCCTTAAGCCAAAACTGATGTTGTTCTACACTTTTTTGCTGTACATCTTCTGAGACCTCTTTGCTATTAACAAACCATGAATAAAAAGGCATTTCAGGTAAGAGTAATAAATCTGTCTTATTTTGGTTGAGATAAATTTGGAGTTCTCGCCAGTCTTCTAAAAATTTCTTTCTGTCATTACTGAGTTCACATACCGTAACATTCATACTTAACTATTTTTAATAATATACAATGAACTATTTAAACAACAGGACAAAGTTTGAAAACCTTGTCCTGTTTTATATTGTTCAAAATCAATTATGCGGAAATACCGCCATCAATTTTAAAGCTGCTGCCTGTGATGTATCCTGCTTCATCACCTGCTAGGAAATTAACCAAAGATGCTACTTCCTCTGGAAGAGCAAAGCGCTTTAATGGAATGGATTCCATAAGATACTGGCGTATATTTTCATCAGCATTAATCAGCATATCAGTTTCCGTAGCTCCCGGCTCTACACTGTTCACTGTAATTTTTCTGGGCGCGAGATCCCATGCAAGACCTCGGGTATAAGCAGAAACAGCGGCTTTTGTGGCTATGTAATCAGACATACCCGGACTGCCAATCCTGATTCCACCAACCGAGGCAATGTTGATGATTCTTCCTCCGTCAGGCATATATTTCTGTGCTGTTCTAACGGCTTCGGCAACAGAACGAATATTTACATCGATCTGGTTATTGTATGCTTCTGCTCTTTCGCTTGCAGTTTCAATTGGACCGTTTACGGCTACAGCAGCATTATTGACCAGTATATCGATCCTGCCAAATGCTGCTACAGCTTCTTCGATGGCACTTTCTACAGCTCCTTGAATTGCTCCATTAGCTTTTATGGCTACTGCTTTTCCTCCGGCCTCAACAATATCAGATACGATTTGCTGAGCGTTGCTTTCTGAGTTTAAATAAGTGAAGGCAACCATTGCGCCTTCTTTTGCAAGGCGTTCTACAATTGCTTTTCCCATTCCGCGAGTTCCTCCGGTAACGAAGGCTGCTTTTTCTTTTAATTTTGACATTTTATTTAAATTTTATTGTAAGTTCGTTAATATCGGTTTATAGATAATCTAATGCTTGTAACATTGAATATGTACAATTTCTAAGACTTTCATTAAAGCTTTATTGTTACGGATTGACGATAATTTTACCTGCAGTGTGATTTTTTTCAAGTTCTGTATGAGCCTGAGCTATTTCTTCAAGTTTAAACTTCTTGGAAACATGTGATTTTACTAAACCTTCTTTCATTAATCCTGCAATGGCGGTCATATCTTTCCCGTTTGAAACAACGGCATTGTAATAGGCATGCACATCTAATTCTTTAGCACGCTTTTTCCATTCGCTTCCCTCAATGTGAGACCATAGGCTTAATAATGTACCTCCTTTTTTCACTATACTAAGGGTTTTTTGGATATGCTCATCCCGCAATCCTTCAATAACATAGTCTACCGGTTCGGTTACCTCTAACAAGTCAGTCTTTTGATAATCGACAAATTCATCTGCTCCAAGACTCATCACCAAATCCTTTTTTGATCCGGAAGCTACAGCAATAACATAAGCACCAAAATATTTGGCAAACTGCACTGCAAAATGCCCCACACCGCCACCTGCTGCGGTTATAAGTACACGATCGCCCATTTTTATAGAATTTTTAATGAGTGGTTGCCAGGTAGTTAATGCTGCCATGCCTGCAGCAGCAGCTTCATCATGGGAGATATTATCTGGTTTTATTGTAATATCAGCTATGTTGGCAACTACATATTCTGCATAAGCTTTAGCGTGTCCGGCTGTTGTAAAAGTTGGGAAATTGAGTAGACCAAACACCTCATCACCAACAGTAAATGTGCTGACATTGTTTCCTATAGTTTCAATGACACCCGAAATATCCCAACCCAATATTTTGGGGGTTTCATTGTTAAATATGTAGTCTAATGCAGGGTTTTGTCGTGCATAGATATCTGTGGGATTAATGCTTATTGCATGTACTCTGATGAGCACCTCATCATCATTGGGTGTTGGAATAGGGAGTTCTACCATTGATAATTGGTCAACATCTCCTTGTTTTTTTAGTATGACTGCTTTCATTTGAATGATTATATAATATTGTTGAGAATGTGAATAAATTTTTAAAAATTTTGATCTTTATCTCAATTTCTTATGCAAAGTTATAAGCAATTAGGTATAACTTTGTAACCAGTATCATGGCTGATACTCGGGAGCAAAAAATGGAAGTCTTGAATTAAGGCAAAATTTGCGCTGATAACCGAATAGTAAAGAATAAGGATATGAAAGAATGTGTAAAAACTACAATCGATGCTCAGGATATTAAAGCATTGCAGGATACAATTTATGTCATCGGAGGTAAGTGGAAACTGCCTATAATTTACTCAATATGTAATGGGAATAAGCGTTTCAGTGATATCGAAAAGAGTATTCCCACAATTACCAAACGAATGTTATCACTAAATTTAAAGGAGCTGGAAGCCAATAAACTGATCACACGTAAAGTTGACATAGATTTCCCATCAATTATAGAATATGAGTTTACAGAGTATGCAAAGGAATATGGAGCTTTAATTACCGATATGATCGAGTGGGGAAAGAAGCATAAAAGACTGATAACCGATAAAAGTTAGATTTAAATAATGATTTTAAAAGTGCAAATCTGAAAGAAGTAGCCTTTCAGATTACTTCTTTCATATTTACAGTCGGTTGATCATTCTAATCAACCCCGTACAGTATTCAACAGATCGTGCGGATACCCCAAACTAATGGAGCTTAAGGCATCTAAATGTGCTAATTCTTCAGCTGTCAAATTGATTTCAGCAGCTTTAATGCTTTGCTCAAATTGATTGATATTTCGTGCTCCAAGCAAAGGAAATGCATTCTTGGATAAAGTCCATGCAAATGCAATCTGGCCAGGCGTAGCTTCATATTTTTCTGCAATTCCTACCAGTCCATCAATGATCAGTTTGGTTTTTTCATCTTCCGAATATTCAGCGTCAGTAGAATGACTGTCGCGCGAATATCCAGCTTCTTTGGAAAGAACTAAGAATTTTGAAGCATTGATCATTGACAATCAAATTTCTTCCTGAGTCCTTCACATCTATTAAGCAAAAGGCCAGACTTAAAAGCAGCCGAACTAAATGTTGTAAGTCTAAATGCGAAAACTGATTTGGCAAAAGCTGCAATGTATCCGAGCATAAGTTTGTCACCATCAATAGGTGTTAATTCAAATAAGAACAATACTTGGTTTGATCGTCCCGGTTCTATTAAAAAACGTTGGCTGCCAATTTGGCAATGTCACTTTTGAATAAAAGACAACTTAGAACAGGCTACGAGTCTGCGGTTATTGAGCAGAAAAAAGCAGTCATCAATTTTAAGCTGACGTTATTGACTACAGTCGGTGGAGTTTCTGATGTGATGGAAAGCTCTGAGATACCGTAGGTGTTGTTTTTGCGTATTATTACTGCAGGAGGATAATAATGTTCTTGGTTGATTAAAATCAGGAATCTTGAAAACAGTTTGTAAATTAAAACAAAAGAGGTATTGCTTTGACAAGATCCATCGATATTTTCAATGATCTGTTTAAATATGCCCATACTTGTTACTATTGAAACAATGTGATGCGTTGTAATCTAAATTTTATTTAGGTGTTATTTCTACAAATATTTTATAACTATTTTAAATAAAGAAATGAGTTATCGAAAGATAGCACCTTTTTTATTAAGTAGTAAAATAAATACGTGACGATGCACTTAAATGTATCAGATCATATTTGTATAAATGTCAGTTCTGCTATCTAAAAAAATATTAGATCAATTATCAAACAAAGAAGATTTTATTCTTGTGATTTGTCATATCTAAATATTGTAAGTTGATTTAAATCAATTTGTTGAGTTTGGGATTCTTGAAAATTCTTTGTAAGTATACACATTGTAAGGATAGATTTTCTTTGCAAGGACTTTAGCAATAACACTACTGATGAACAAAGGAAACAGCAATAGATATCCAGACGGTACTATACTGGAAATAATAAACATGGCAGTAAGAGGGGCGTGAATAGCTGCGGAAAGCATGGCAGCGGCTCCAAATAACGCAAAGTTAATAACCACAAGATGAGTACCTAAATAATGGTTGCAGAATTGGGCAAAAAATACCCCTAAAAACGCACCTGTAACAATACTCGGGGCAAATACACCGCCGTCACCGCCTGCACCGAGAGTGAGGGAAGCTGCCAATGGCTTTATAAAGATGAGCAAAACCAAAGGAATTAAATATGTGAGATTAACAATATCGGACGAACTTGATTCAAGGATTTTACCAAGCCCGTGATAACTATCACCATATAATGCCGGAAGAAAAAAGATAAATACCCCAACAGTTATGGCACCTAAATTTACACGTATGAAATTGTTGTTAATCCCACCAAAAAATGTTTTTGCGTAGATGACAATTTTTGTAAAATAAAGGGCAAATATACCTCCGATTAAACTTAGTATCACAGCAAAAGGTATGGATTGCCACCGCCAGTCCTGTACCTTAAATGTAAATAATGGGTTTGAGTCATAAAAATGCACAAATAGATGAGCTATAATCATCGAACTTATTCCACTGATCAGTAAGGTTTTATTGTATTTACGTGCAATAACTTCGAATGCAAATAGAAAACCGCCCAGCGCACTTCCAAAGAGTACGGTTACACCCGCTATAATACCTGCACATATCAGTTCCGTCTTGTAGGCCCAAGCACTATGCAAATGTTTGTATGCCTGATTACCAACTGTTGCGGTGGCAACTACTGTTGATACTTCGACTCCTGTAGATCCTCCGAAAATTACCGTTAAAAAGCCATTAGTGCAGTGCGAAGGTATTTTAAAAAAAGGAAGATGATCCTTTCTTGTTTCCAGGGTTGTATATATTTCCTTAATTCCTTTATTTTTTCTGTTCTGAAAGAGATATTTACGTAGGAAATAGATTGCTGTAATGCCTACACTTGGTAGAAAGATTAGCAATTTGTTTTCCGTGGCTATAATTTCTTCAAAGAGGTATTCCTGTACCTGTCCTGTCAAATGTTTTAAAGTATAAGATATAAGACAACACATAATACTAACGATAATAGATATCCCGATTAATTTGACATAGCTGGATCTTATTATTTTCTTTCGGTACGCTGTATTGCCTTGCATAACTATTTTAGTTTTAAAGAAGATGTAAAGGTAACAGTTATTTTTTGAAATAGTAAAAGTTGCTTGTTACTACATACTACCTGTTTTTATTTAAACAATTCAAATGAAATTTAAATAATTCATTGATTCATAAACTGAAGGTCCACCGATCAAGACAAGGATATACTTAATTTCTTTTTTATTTATCAATACTGTTGTTTGCAACGTTGGAATTTTAGATAACTGTTAAAAATGGATGTTTTTGAAAAAATTGCACATTTAGTTAGCTTCTTTACTTTTAGTCTTGAATAATACACACTATTAAATAAAGAAAAACTAAATTAGTTGTGCAAAGAAATTGTTATGCCTAAAAACGATTCAATTATAGTAAATAGAATGGATTACAGCAGTGGGATTGCTGTTGGTATTTGGAACGTATCTACACCAGGTATTATAAAAGCACTTTCACCTCATAGGCACGACCATTATACTTGCATGCTAATTGAGGCTGATAAGCTTGAAGTTGTATTTGATTTTAAGCATTTAACAATGCCGGTGGGGACACTTTTTATCTCTCCTCCTGGACAAGTTCATCAGATTCTAGAGACTCTTAGTGCAACAGGTTATTATTTGTCTTTTGAAAGCCGTCATATCGGTAGAATGGCACAAACCAGTTTGGATAATTTATTAGAGGAAACCTTGATTATCGCTCTCTCTAATAATGAGCGGCATTGGTTTAGAACAATCTTTGAGTCAATCATGAAATTACAAGATCTGAACGATACCCCTTATAGGCAAGTTGAAAAACCATTGCTTTCAGCTTTTATTGAACAGGCAGTTTTATGCTACAAACGCCAATCATTCATTAATTCCGAAAGTGTTAGCCTACGTTCTATAAATCTCACGAAGGAATTCAGGAATCTTGTAAAATCACATTTCCGGAGTATAAAGCGTCCATCTGAATTTGCAGCAATGCTTAATATAACTGTTGGACATCTAAGCGATACAGTAAAAAAAGTTACTGGTTTATCTGCTTCCGAACATATACAGAAGGAAGTGATGAGTGAAGCGCAAAGATTGCTCTACTATACGGAAATAAGCATCAAGGAAATTTCCTATCAGCTGGGATATCAAGACACCAAATATTTCATCAGGCTGTTTAGTAAAAATGCAGGTTTTTCACCTAGTGAATATCGGAAGCAATACGCTAAATGCTCAGACCAAACCTTAGATCATTAAGATTGTTCCTTCTTTTGTCCACCTTTTACCTTAATTTGTGAGTGGCGTTGCATATGCCAATTGCTCAATTTTGTAAGACAAAAAAATTACTTCTAAAGAAAATTTAGATTTTATGATTGGACAGAATTTTGTTGAAAGCTCAGTACTCTCATTGTCGAGAACTCCCGAGGGAATAATCGACTCTTTTCTTGCTCATATGAATTCTTTCCATACGGAGACTATGCTTCGTTTCTATGAGGAAGATGCAATCTTTATTCGTGATAGTGGTCAGCCTCGTAGAGGAAGATTGGAGATTGCGCGAGAATTGGACTGCTTCTTTAAATTCGGTTTGCCAATCAAAATTACAACAAGGAATGTTTATGTATATGGTAATCTAGCATCACTAATCTTGGACTGGAGTATAGCACGTATTGCGAATAATGGTGAAAAAATATGTATTCGAGGAACATCTAATGATTATGATAAAAGAGGAACCGATGGATATTGGAGATATTGGTTTGAAAATCCCTTTGGTGTTCAAGTGCGCAGCTTATTTTAAAAAACTTTACAATATTAAATAAATCAGATATGAAAATTTTAGTAGTAGGAGGTACAGGTCTAACAGGGAGGCTTGTAACTAACAAATTGGAAAAACTTGGTCATAAAGTAGTAATCGGTTCGCCATCACAAGGTGTCGATGTCATTACTGGTGAAGGGCTTCAGGAAGCATTGACCGGAACTGAAATAGTAATCGATCTATCAAATTCATCTTCTCCCGAAGGAGAAAATGCACTTCGATTTTTTGAGACTGCGGGAAAGAATCTTGTCAAAGCAGAATTGAATGCTAGTATTAAGCATCATATCGTTCTATCAATTGTAGGAACAGATGATGCATTGGAAATCGGTTATCTCAGAGCAAAAAAACTTCAAGAGGATACTATTAAAAACTCGGGTATACCTTACACTATAATTAGGTCAACACAATTTCACGAACATGTGGAAGCCATCATCCAAGTTCAGGGAGAAGGGGATAAAGTTTTTGTTTCGAACTTAGACTATCAACCAATTGCACTTGATGATGTTGCCGAATTCATAGTACAATTCTCTTTGGAAGAACCTAAAAATAACACCATTGAAATTGCAGGACCAAGACGTGGCAAAATGGGGACTTTTGTCTCTGAGTATATTCAAATTACAGGTCAGGACAAAAAAGTGATTACAGAAAATGAAAGTAAGTATATGCATTTTGTTGTTACTAATTCACTTCTAGTTCCCGCTGGTCATTACTCCGCTGGTCAGAAACTTTTTGAGGATTGGGCACTGGAAACATTTAAAAGCTAAACTTTCAATTATAAATTTTTCTTTTGATAATTTTAAAATTTTAGTGCAGATCTTTTTGTTCTGCATTTTTAATTATAATGGTACGTCTGACTTTTAATAAATACATTTTCTAGGAAAATTTGATTAAGATAGAAGAATTGCTTTAAGCTTTTAAGTTAAAACTAAAGTCTCGTTTTTAAATTTAACAGAAGTTTAATGCAATTTAATTTACAAAGCTTTTAGAATTTATTATTGGACTTTTAAGTCTTTAATTGGCTATTTTGGTTTTATGCCATAACCGAAGAAATATAGAAACATTTGACGGACGATTTAAAAGCGTTATAAAAAAAATTAAATATCGCTGTGATATGATCTCAAACCTTAAAAAGACGTTCCATTCACTTCGAAATTAGTTGCTCAATTGACCGTCTTTTCAACTTTCATCTGTTCCCATAAATATATTTTGTTACAAGAGATTTGATTATATTCACTATTTGATTAGGATGAAATTTTAACATTGATTATTTCAAAATAAAACTTATCAATAAAAAAATTGTAAATCAACGGTTTCAGACAATTATTATTAGAAGACAAGTACAGTGGCGAACAAACCAATACTGTTCTCATTATGTTTAATAGGGCCATACCATTCAAAATTACTACCTAGACCAAAGCTAAACTCTTTGTAGCTGAGTCCTGCACGCAGATAAATGTAGCTTCTGTTATGATCACCTGAGCTTGGAACAAATCCATACAAACCTTGTGCACGACCGTACCATGACCAGTTATCATTAATTTTTGGACGATATTCTATGAGTAGCATGTTTTCTGATGCCCAATCACTTGCTAGATCGATTTTTGGGTTCGCTACGATAGTAAATTCAGGTGTAGAATATGAATATATCAGACTTGCTACCGGTCTGAATCCATAAACAGGAGTATATTGCAAACCTGTTGTGACTTCTAAACCCCTTAACAATGTATAAGTAATATGCGATTGTGTCATGATGTCAGGTGTCATCTCTTTTTCCCAAGGAGCATTTCCATTGGTAATACTGAAAAAGCCAAGTTTTGGTATACTTTTAAACTTTTTATTAACCATAACCTGATAATAGATACCCCTGCTACCCAGCATCATCTCCATGTTGATAGGTGTGCTTTTGAGATCGGGTTGTTTTTCTGCAATTGTCTGAGCCTGGAAGGCTGTTGTAAGACTGATAAAAAATAAAGCTACGCCAATTCTTACTGATTTTTGCTCTTTCATAATCTTATACATTTATTTCCCAAGGTTTAGTGTTAATATGCCAGTTTTAACATGAGAAAATTATAGCGCAAAATTAGAACAGACAATAGTCGCAGAGTAGTATAAAGATGGCAAATATTAGGATAAATCGTGCAAAATTTTGTCCCGATATGCTGATGGTGAAATTCCGGTGATTTTTTAAAAAGCCTCGAAGGGCAGGAGCTATTTTTTTAATCAGTAATCATAATTTTAGCTATCAATAGTTGAACCTGATTCATCCCTTTAAGATTGAATCAGGTTCAGTTGTAAATTTAATGTTTTGGCAAATAAATTTTAAACTCCTTCCATTGAATGTATTGCTCTGCCAATTGTCTTGCGCAGGTTGTATCTGTTCGCTCTTTAAAATTAAATGTTTGATCCACGTTCAATCGTACACCGGCTCTGTATCCTAAAATAAGTTGGTATTTTCTCACGAAATTATCAGGATCATTATTAAAATTTATTCTAAGTTTTCGGTTGTGAGTACTAATCAGGGCTGTAAATTGAATTTCACGCCTGTCATCTGTTCGCCTACCTGCCATAGCCTGTTTCCTGTGGTTACATCTTTCGCCTGTTTGGGAATGGATGCAGGTCCCGGTGAACCCTTAACATGCATAAATCCGGAAGGTCCCCAGTAGGAACCATTCTTCACGATTGGATCTGTTGCCGCAAGAAGTGTAGGTAAAGCGGCTTTATCGGCCGGTTGTGAAATCAGCGGGGTAACTATTTTTTCGATCAGGAAACCGCTGGTCCGCTGTAGGTTCGTAGGGGAAACGGTATACCACAAACTAAAGTAGAGCCAGAATTAATTTTTATAATCTTTTTACCTCCCTTGCTGTTTGAGGCAGCGTGGTCAACCTCCTGGAAAGAGCTTTGGCGCTGGCGTCGGATTATCCTTAGTTTTGCTTTTGTGGTTGTGTTTTTTACAGCATTATCGGTTGCAATTTTTGCCAACTATTTTATACCGGGTTTTTCCTTAGCCCTGGGTTTTTTGCTTGGTGGAATTGTATCTCCGCCTGATGCTGTTAGTGCCGGTGCTATTTTGAAATTTGTAAAAGTCCCGAAACGACTGTCTTCAATTCTTGAGGGAGAGAGTTTATTGAATGATGCATCGTCTTTGATCATTTTAAGATTTGCAATGATTGCAGCTGCAACAGGGCAGTTTGTTTGGCATGAAGCTGCAGTCAGTCTTGTCTGGATGTGTATAGGCGGTGTCGGAATCGGACTGGCAATAGCGTACATCTTTATGAATATGCACAAAATCTTACCGACTGATTCGAACATCGATATTCTAATGACTTTCATTGCGCCATTCTCAATGTATTTGGCGGCAGAACAATTGAATGCTTCAGGAGTACTGGCAGTAGTTGCAGGAGGTTTATTTCTTTCATACCACAGCCATGATTTCTTAAGTGGTGCATCGCGAATAAGGACCTTAACAGTTGGGGAAAGTTTTTGTTTTCTATTGAATGGGATTGTTTTCATGTTAATAGGTTTGGATTTACCTGAAATTGTTTCAGGCTTAGGCAAAGCAGATATTTACACTTCAATTGGCTATGGTATCGCTGTCTCAGCTGTACTTGTTATTGTAAGAATCTTCGCAAGTTATGGAGCGGTGATAACAACATTAATTATGAAGAATTTCATCAGTGTTGCCGATCCGGAACCTCCCGGTTGGAAAACCCCTTTAATTATTGGCTGGACAGGGATGAGAGGGGTCGTTTCATTAGCTGCGGCACTTTCGATTCCCATGACTCTGGATGACGGAACTCCTTTTCCGCAAAGAGATATGATACTTTTCATCACATTTATTGTAATTCTTTCAACCCTATTGATACAGGGTTTGACACTTCCTGTTTTTCTTAGAAAATTTCCACCGGTCGACCGGGACTTTATAAGAACTGAAAAGGAGATCGATCAGGACATCAAGAACAGTTTGGCAAAAGTGGCAATTGATAAAATTCGTAATGATTATAGTGATAAAATAAAAAGCTTTCCGACGTTGAATGATCAATTGCAGCGGTATGAAACTCAGGCAATGAGTTCTGAGATAATTGTTAATTACGAAGAATATAAAAAGATTTATGTTGATATTCTTGATGCCCAAAGATACTGGCTTATAAATAAAAACCGAGAAGAACTTTTGTTAGATGAAGAAATTATCAGAAAACATCTTAGGTTATTGGATCTTCAGGAAGAAAGATTAAATATGAAAATCTAAGGTTTTAAAGAAAATTTATCAAGAAATTCTTGATATCATAATTCTGAGTTCAGTTCCTTAACACAATAAATATCTTATAATTAAGAAATGTCAAAACAAACGTAACTGTTATTTATTGATTGTTTAATGAGCTTGGATATACTATCGAAATGTTACTTCATTATTCCATCAAAGAAGTTAGTTATAGATAAGAATTTTTTGTACTGAATTTTTATAATTTAGTTTTTCCTGAGGAAGGCAATCTTTGACAATGATTGAACCACGAGCTTTATTTAATTAGTATTGTTGACTTATAATAGCCAAGGTAGAGAACTACAAATGGAAGTTTAAATGTCTGAATATGTATTGTATTATTGCATAATCTTGAACTTCAGAAAAAAAACTTACAACAAACGTTTTTATATATACCCATCACATAATCAATCAATATTGATTCGCTAAAAGCAGATTATATCTTGATTACCCATTCTCATTACGATCACGTTTTAGATGTTGAAACCATTGCAGAAAAGAATGATTCGGTTATCGTTTCAAACGCTGAAATCACCACTTATTATGAGAAGAAAGGTTTTAAATCTCACTTTATGAATCATGGGGGCAGCTGGAAATTTGATTTTGGAAAAGTAAAATACGTTAACGCCAGTCATTCAAGTAGTTTTTCAGATGGTAGCTATGGGGGGGAATCCTGGAGGTTTCGTGATAGAGACAGATACCATAAATATTTACATTGCAGGAGATACTGCATTAAGTTACGATATGAAATTGATCCCCCTCCGTACCAAACTGGATCTAGCCATTTTTCCAATCGGGGGCAACTTTACGATGGATGTAGAAGATGCAATAATTGCGTCAGATTTTGTGGAGTGCAATAAAATTCTGGGATATCATTATGATAGTAACCCTTACATTATTATCGATCATCAAGAATCAGTCAAAAAATTTGCAGATAGGGGAAAAGAATTGCTGCTTTTGAAAGTTGGTGAATTTTTAGAATTTCAATAATATATTGAGTTTTCAGTGGGAGGGAATGTTTAATATATTTTCTCAATCCCGGCATTCTGCTATTCATTTTTTCACAGACTACATGGAATCAATGGCGACTTGATTTGTAATTATTGTTCTTATAGGAAGTTCATTGTTTGCTCAAAGACTATGGATGAAATTCTCAAATTCCACATAAAAGTATTAAAGGTATATACAGAAATAACATAAGCCGATGATTTGGCATACAGCATTTATAAATAAAATAAGTAATGCTATCTACTAATAAACGGGCTGAGCCCATAACAATATGATAACAAAAAAAATAAGATGGCTGTCGACCTTTTTACCATTAATTTTGGTATTGTCAGGTTGCGGTAAAGATCCAAAGCCGCAGGTCAAGAAGACGCAAACCATTACGCATGGCTCTGCATGGCAATCACAGTACGATCGCATAGACCCAAAAAGATTTACCTGACAACGCTATCGAGCTATTCAGTGAGCAATGGATGGTGGTGACGGCAGAAAAAGAAAACCTATTCAACAGCATGGTCATCAGCTGGGGAGGTTTAGGTTTTATAAAGTGGCTCAGGCTGCAACTGTAAATAAAAATACTGATGAACTAATTGAATCGATTAAAAAGAAGAATGCAGATGCAAAATTTACAAAGAATATAACTAAAGATGAAATCGGAAAAACTTCTTTTTACAAAACTTTTATAAAAGTTGATCTGGGAAATAATGTTTCACAAAATTATATAATTTACAATGCAATAATAAACGGCTACAATGCGAGTTTTTGTATAATATATTTAAATGAGACACCTGAACTAATAGAATTATTAAATGCATTTAAAGATTCAAAATTTAAAATTCAATAAATTAAGGCAACAATATACTTGAGTGTACCATCGAAAAAATATTATTTATCTGTACAAAAGTGTATTTTTACACATAATGACATTATCAGATATATTTAAATATATAATAACTTAAAAAAATTATTCTAAGTAATTAAAATGGTGCCAACTGTCTTCAGTGGGCGCCATTTGGCTGTTCGTGAACATCACAGGACTATATTCAAACCAATTAATATTAGATATTGATAATATTTTGAATGTATTAAATGTTGTTTAATTTACATTCATTAAAAATTGAAGCTAAAAAATATCTGTTTTTTAGCTGGGCAAATTCGGTTTGGTACTTTATCTATAAAGCAATAAAAAAAACATTGCATGGGATTATAAGGGATTAAAGTTTTAGCACCACGATTATACTTTTTCGTTGATGATTTGACCAATGAAAATGCTAAATGGAGAATCTCAATATATTTATTTCATAGCCTTTGAGCATAATTTTTTTAAACAAAATTGATAGTTTCGTAAAGCTTTGATACAATCAGGATTGAAATAGTAGTAAATTTCAGTTATTTCAAAGTCCATTTCAGTAGCCAATTATTCCGTTTCGGTAAAGATAAAAGTCAGATGTCGGCTTCTCGTTCATTTCTTTGTATTAATAAATATAAATAATTGAACCAGAATATTATGAAAAAATATTTTTTTCCAGCTGATTCCAAAAAACGAAAAACCGGAATCAGATTAGCGGGTATTGCCCTTACTGCATTGCTGCTAGTTTCAGCCTTTGCGTGGTCTGCAGGTCTTATTGGGCAACGTAATACGACCAGAACATTTTTAGAGAATACACCGGATTCATTTCCGGCAGGATACCGTCGGGCTCACGGCAAAGGTATTTGCTTTGAAGGCACTTTTCACGCTTCTGGAAATGCTGTGCCATTATCTATAGCACAGGTATTTGGACAGAAAGATGTTCCTGCAGTGGGTCGATTTTCTTTAGGTACCGGCAATCCGCACGCGCCGGATAATTCCAGCCGTACAGTAAGTATGGCTTTGATGCTGACATCTGCTGATGGCGAACAGTGGCGAATGAAATTGAATAATAAACCTTTTTTTGGCACTCGGGATGCCGTAGGATTTCTAAAACAAATTGAAGCTTTTAAGCCCGATCCTACAACAGGAAAACCTAATCCTGAAAAGGTTGCAGCTTTTCTTAAAGAATACCCTGAAGCAAAAAAGTCTATGGAATATGATGCCAAGGCACCCTGGACTAAAAGTTTTGCAGGCTCGGAATATTATGTTATCAATGCATTTCTTTTAATAGATTCCAACGGAAAAGAACATCCTGTTCGTTGGTCAATGCGTCCGCACGCTCCCTTTGTTTCGATGAGCGCAGAAGAACGAAAAAAGGCTGGCCCAAACTATTTATTTGATGAATTGAAAAAGCGACTGGAAAAAGCTCCTCTTTATTGGGATCTGGTATTGACTATCGCTGAACCCGGAGACCCTGTCAACGACCCCTCCCAACAATGGCCTGCAAACCGTAAACAAATCATTGCAGGGACTTTGGAAGTTAACCGTGTTTTTGATCAGGCAGAAGGTGGGTGCAGGGATATCAACTTTGATCCAACGCTTGTGCCGAAGGGAATTGCGTTGTCTGATGATCCTGTTTTAGCAGCAAGGGCAGGTATATATTCTCATTCGTACAATGACAGGGTAAGAGAAATCGGTTATGGCAAAGCGACCGATGCTGTAGGAAAACCTAAAAAAGACAACTCTCAAAACAAATAACGATGAATAATAAAAAGCTGACTCAGATGCCTCCTTCATCTTTTAATATTACGGCGCGAATCCTACATTGGCTGATGGCCGCAATGATATTAACAATGTTATTCGTGGGAGTAGGAATGATGACATCATTAACATTAAGGCCTTGGCTGCTGGATTTGCATATACCGTTGGGAGTAGCTGTACTGCTGCTGGTAATTGTCCGTTTGATCAACCGCCTGACCAGACCCGTTCCAAAGCTTCCCGGTGAAATGCCGGGCTGGCAGAAATATATGGCTACGATACTGCATTGGGTATTTTATGCGCTGATGTTTGCACTGCCTCTTTCCGGCTGGGCACAGCTGTCAGCCGGTGGCTTCCCGGTGAGGCTTTACCCGGGTTTCCATCTTCCCGCGATATTAGAACAAAACCCAACTTCTTATGCCTTGTTGCACGATTCACACCGGATAATGGCTTGGGCGTTTTTCTTTATGATAGTCGGGCATCTTTCTGCGGCCTTGATTCACGGGTTTATTTACAGAGACAACATTCTGCAATCAATGATAGGGCAAAAAAAGCTAACTGATAAATCTGAGGAAATCTGTTCTGACCAATAAACTTAAGAAGGGCAAAATGCTATCGGTGTAAAAGTCTTTGTATATTTAAATTCTCATTTTTTAATTTATAATGAATTTTAATAATATAATTCGACTTAACAATTGAGATCTATTTTATGAAGAAAGAACAAAATGCATTTTTGAATAACCGCTGGAAACGAATATTGATTGTTTGTTTTGCCTTTTTAATGATGTACCTCATTTCATTCATCATCGATCCGTTCTCTCCTTACTGGGGCAATTTTTTTAAAAGGGATTGGACGAAAGTAAGCCGGGATCTTGCAACCTCTTTTATTTTTTGCTTTATTGTATCAGAAGTGAGCATTCTCATCAGCAACAGGTTTAACCAAAGTGTTCCCTGGACCAATTATCCTGGAAAGCGTTTTACGATTGAAATATTTCTGAATCTTTTTGTAATCCTGGCAGTACAGCTGATTATTAACTTTTTCAAATCGAGGATGAATGGAAAACCTCTGACTTTTGGATTTGGTCCGGGAGGATCCGTAGAAGAGGCAAGAGGGATGATCCAGTGGCTTGTCGTTAGTACTATTATTGCACTATTTATCGTAGGAATTCATATTGGCAATTACCTGATATCAAATTGGAAAAACGAGGCATTAAAGGCTTCAGAGCTTAAGCAGGTAGCATTGGATGCTGAGTTACAGTCATTAAAACTTCAGATAGATTCACATTTTGTATTCAATAATCTGAGTGTATTGTCTGAGACCATCCTCAAAGATCAGATGCTGGGATATGCATATGCTGAAAACTTTTCCCGTATATACCGTTACCTTCTTCTAAATGCTAAAAAAGATATTATTACGCTGGAACAGGAGCTTAAATTTTTAGAGTCTTACCGATTTCTTATTGAACACCGGTTCTCTAATGGGGTACAGTTTCATATCTCTGCAGATGAGTCATCAAAAAATCTTTATATGCCGCCTCTTACCTTGCAGCTTCTTGTCGAAAATGCGTTAAAGCACAATAAAACGAACCGAAAAGAACCACTGATCGTACGCATCAGTACTGATAATGCGCAAACATTGACAGTTGAAAATAATATGCTGCCAATTGCAAAGGTTCAAGATTCTTTTGGTATAGGATTAACCAATATAAAACGTAGGTATCAATTGCTGTCAAAACGGCCGGTTGAGATCAGTAAAGCCAATAATTGTTTCAAAGTAACCATACCACTTCTTAAACTATGATGACAAGCAGGATTTTAATTATTGAAGACGAGATTCCCAATGCAGAAAGACTTGTTCGTCTGCTTGGTAAAGTACGACCAAATGCAGAGATAGTAGCTGTTATTGAAAGCGTTGCGGAAAGTGTGGAGTGGTTTAATGAAAATGAGCAGCCCGATGTTGTGATGATGGATATCAGGCTGTCTGATGGATTAAGTTTTGAAATTTTTGAAAAAGCGGAAGTCCTTTGCCCCGTTATCTTTACCACTGCATATGACGAATATGCAGTCAAGGCGTTCAGGTATAACAGTGTTTTTTATCTTTTGAAGCCTATTGAGCAGGATGAACTGAATATGGCTATAGAAAAACTCGAAGCAAAGACGATTGTAAAAATTGATCGTACATTAATGGAAACTCTTTTAACTTCTCTGAAGCCACAAGGTTACAGGAATCGTTTTCTGATATCATATAGAGATAGTTATAAGACTGTACTCGTTGATGATATAATGTACTTTTATTCAGAATTTAAAATGACGAAAGCCAGGCTGGCTAATGGTGAGGAGGAAATAATTCCGGAAACGTTGGAAGAACTGGAACAGCAACTTGATCCCAAATTATTTTTCAGAGCCAACAGGCAGTATATTATAAACATTAATTCTATTTTACAGATCAGCAATTATTTTAAGGGTAAGCTTAAAGTAAAACTAAAAAAAAGCGATGAAGCAATTATCATAAGTCGAGAAAAATCTGCACAATTTAAATCTTGGATCGGTTACTAATCAAGAGGTTGTCATTACGAAAATAATATTATAGCAATTGAGATTTTAGCTTAATAATATATTCTAATTTATTGTAAATTAAATGTTAAAATAAAGTATGGTATATAAAATATTTCCTCGTCACGTAGTCATTTAGAATTAAAATACATTGAAATTATATTGTAAAATTCTGGTAGCCACAAATTTCAATGTAGAAAAATCGAGATATAAAAAAACTTTCATACAACTGAGTTTGCGTAAGTGCACAATAACAAAATCGGTTCTTTAAATGTTCAAGCAAGTACAGTTAATTGAGTAAATTTTAAATAGACTGTTTTTTAATGATTGTCAATAGTTTCATCGCAGCCGTTTTTCCCATTTCATAGCCGTCGTTAATGATACATTCATAGGAATCGTCCAGATATTTTGGAAGAATTCCCTCCGTTATGGCAACGACTTTAGCTTTTGGGGAAGCCGTTTTTTTATTGACAAGGGAACTGTGCAGTCCGGCAAGAGTCTCATCACTCATTACAAAGTAACCGTCGAAGTCTTCATAATCAAAGATGATACTCATTTTCTCCTTTACCATATCGGCGGAATTGCAGTAGATGATCTTGCACTTTACATCTTTGTGCTTATCGATAACCTCTGAAAAATGATTTTTACGGGTTTGTGATATTTCCAGGTTTTCATCCCCGAAAATAGCAACAATATTTTTACAGCCAGCTTCTATGAGCTTTTGGGCGGCAGTTTGCGCATAAAGCCTGTTGTCAAATATCACCTCTTCAAAGACATTTTGTGGAATGGTCTTGTCGAAAATGACCAAAGGAAGTTCCAGCTCCTTAATTTTATTGAAATGGGTGAGGTCCTTTGTCTGTCTGCTGAGAGAAATCAGGATGCCATCCACCCTTGAGTTGATACAGGTAAGCAGATTTTCCTCTTCCATTCCCAGAGATTCTTCCGAAGAAAGCACAAAAAAGTTATAGCCTTCCGAATGTAGCACGGAGGAAATCCCTTTGAATCTGAGTTATTTCGGAAGATTGTTTGAGCAACATTTTGGCATGAAACCCAAAAGATGGAGCACGCAGCATCGATTGAAAGACAAGTGAGCTTCTATATGATCGTATATAGAGCAGTGCCATTGTACCGAAAATGCAAAGTTGATGTCTACTTCAAGTAGTTTTCTCTGGCCTCGTTCAGCTCATTGCTGTTAAGGGCGATCCATAACCAGAGTGGAGTGACCTGCACCAATAAACCACGGCCTAAAGTTGTCAATTCATATTCGACCTTTGGCGGGACTTCCGGATGGACGGTTCGTAACACGAGTCCGTCTCTCTCCAGTTCCCGCAAGCATTTGGCCAGCATCCGTTGACTGATACCCCTAATGTGGTTCTCCAGGTTTGAAAAACGCATTTTACCATCTATTCCCAATGCGTGAATGACAAAGAGTGACCATTTGTTGCCGACATGATTTAGTATATCATGTTTGAGCTGATCCTGATCTTTGTTGAGCACCTTGCAAATGTCGTCCCAGGCATTTACGATTTCTTCATCCGTCATCGGTCTTTCCATAGAGTATATTTAACGCTAATAAAGATAGATTTTTCTGATGATAAAACTTTTGCTAAAATAAACTTTCTAATAAATATACTTGTAGGAAATAAATTTTAGCCTCCATGTAAAATTAATATGACTAAAACTCAAAAAACTAACATCGATGTAAGTAGCTCACAGTGAGGTATCTTATTGTTTTCAGGATTTGAACATCGTAATTTTGCATAGGAAAATGAATTCATTAGAATGGATCCGAATTTTAATTATTGGAATATGGAAAATACATCAATTTTAATTTTGGGCGCAGGCGAGTTAGGGATGCCTGTCATCAGAAATATGGCAAAAAAGGCTAAAAACTATAATAACGTTAAAGTGACTCTCTTGCTGAGAGAAGCGACGATTAATTCTGAAGATCCGGATAAGAGAAAGAATGTCACAGAGATCCGGGAATTAGGCGTAGAATTGCTTGCAGGCGACCTGTCCGCTTCCTCTGCTGAGCTTATCGATATTTTCAGAAATTACGACGCTGTTGTTTCATGTACAGGTTATGGAACAGGCGCAGGAGGTTTTCAGCTGAAATTGGCCAATGCTGTACTGGATGCCGGTGTCAAAAGATACTTTCCCTGGCAGTTCGGAGTAGACTTTGAGGAAATAGGACGCGGAAGTGCGCAGGACCTTTTTGATGAGCAGCTTGATGTAAGAGAGCTTTTGAGATCGCAAAGTGCCACAAGATGGGTCATCATCTCCACAGGCATGTTCACCAGTTATCTTTTTGAACCTTTCTTCGGTATTTTAGATCTGGAAAATAAGTCGATCAATGCCATTGGCGGATGGGATACGGCAGTTACATTGACGACACCGGATGATATTGGCCGTCTTACCGCTGAGATCTTCTTTACAGAACCGCAGATAGAGAATGAGATCGTCTATATTGCGGGTGATACGATCACCTACAGAGATCTTGTTGATATTGCAGAATCATTATCAGGCCAGAAGTATGAGCGTACACTTTCCGATATGGGAGAGATCACAGATGACCTTAAAAACGATCCCGACAATTTCGTTAAAAAATACCGTTCTATATTCGGAGCAGGAAAAGGTGTTTCTTGGCCATTAGAGAATACCTTCAATGGGAAGAAAGGAATTCCGACAACCTCCGCCAAGCAATGGGCAAAAGATAATATTGACTGGGAGTCTTACCATAAATAGTAGGAAAAGTATAATGGATCCAACAAATTATAATTGTTATCCGGTAAATTGAATTACAAAGTTTGTTGCAGATCACAGTTATAAAAATGTCATTTTTTAATCCCGGGATTATGTGTCAAGAGTTACATTATTCCCAGACAATCAATATGAGGTATAGGATAAAGCCTATACCTCATATTGATCTTATGGTTGGCTACTTCTTTACAACCCGTCGAAATAGATCTTTTTGATCTCTTTGACAGAAGCTTCCGCTCCAATTTGCTGACGTCTATCGTAAATTGCCTGAGCCTTTGTTCCTGCAAAATAACGCAACTGGTCTTTTTGGTCGGTTGCTGCTTCAAAGATCACTTCCGCAATCTCATCTGGTGAAGAATCGGGTTTGATCATACTAAGCATTTTTTCTTCCGCTGAATCATAGTACGGTAGTGCGGTGACATCTGAATTATGGTTAAACAGCTCCGTTTTCGTGGCGCTCGGAGCAACGGTCTTAACATCGACACCAAACATCGACAGCTCTATGGAAAGACATTCGCTCCAGCCTTCAACCGCCCATTTCGTACCATTGTAAATACTGGTGAACGGGAAGCTGGTATGTCCGCCGATGGATGTTATATTGATGAACAGTCCATTTTTATTTTCTCTGAAATGAGGTATAAAAGCTTGTGTTACCCGAACTGTTCCCAGAAAATTCGTTTCCACCTGTTTCACGATGTTCTCATCGGAAAAGGATTCCAACGCACCCATCAGCCCATATCCCGCATTGTTCACGACCACGTCGATCGGTCCTAGCGATAAAGCTTTTTCTACGGTTGACCTGATCTGTTCCAGATCAGTAACATCCAAAGGCAAAAGAATAACATGGTCCAATTGATCAAGTTCCGTTTCCTTTTCGGGATCGCGCATTGTAGCGATGACCTTCCAGCCTCTTTGTTGAAATAATTTAACGGTTGACTTGCCTATTCCTGATGAGGTTCCGGTGATGAATATTGTCTTCATTTTATAAAATTTTAAATGTTCTTTTACAAAATTACTGGCAAAAAGATATACATTTGATACCTGTATACAAAAGTATACTTAAATTATTATGACGGAAAAAAAACATTATTTCCAGGAAAAGATCAACGCCATCCAGGATACTATGTTTGTCATCGGTGGCAAATGGAAGATGCCGATTATCCTTTCTATCTATCAAGGCAATACAAGATTCAATGAAATTTTAAATTCAATACCGAAGATAACCAACCGGGTTTTGTCTAAGGAATTAAAACATCTGGAAGAAAATCTATTGATCGACAGAAAGGTCACAGACGATTATCCGGTCAAGGTAGAATACACTATGACGGATTATGGATTAAGCTTACAGGAAATTGCAAAGCCCCTGGAAAAATGGGGAAGAGATCACAAGAGGAAGATCAGGGAAAAATAATCATATAGGATATAGGTCATCAAAGGTGTTTTGATCAACAACTGAAATTGATCAGAATACTCTTTGTTATATTTCTAGGCGATCATCTGTTAGAGGTGAATAAACAGTCTGTCTTAAAATCCCGGATACTTTTCTGGATTGATCATTTGAAAATTTCTCCTGTGTAGGGTATACTTAAAAATGACAATCAAACAGGCTGTCTAAACTTGTTTGATTTTCGTAATATATTGTTTCAATTCTGTTACAACAGACTTCGGCAGTCATTCTAATTTTGTATCATAATAAGATCAAGATATGGAAACAGACAAAGTATGGTTAGTAACGGGAGCATCCAAAGGAATGGGGCTTTCACTGGTGAGAAAACTTATCGAAAGCGGTTATAGGGTCGCTGCAACAAGCAGAAAGGCGCAGAGTTTAATGGAGGCTGTCGGAGAATTTGACAAACAGCAGTTCTTACCGCTGGAAGTAGATCTGACAAGCGGAGAATCTGTCAGCAAGGCATTTGAAAAGACTGTCGGACACTTCGGGAAAATAGACGTTTTGGTCAATAATGCGGGCTATGGCATCGGTGGGGCCGTGGAAGAATTGAACCAAAAAGAGATCAGGGATAGTTTTGACGTCAACGTTATGGCTGTAATCAAGACGATGCAATCGGTCATGCCGTACTTCAGGCGACAGAAGTCAGGAAATATTATCAATATTTCTTCTATCGCAGGATTCGCTCCGGGAATCGGCTGGGCCATGTACGCCGCAACAAAATATGCGGTAACGGGACTGTCCGAGGTCATGGCAGAAGATGTGAAAGAGTTCGGTGTTAAAGTGACAGTGGTGGCGCCGGGCGCTTTCCGGACGGAGTTCCTGGAAGAAAGCTCCCTCGTTTTCGCTGAGAATAAAATTGAAGGATACAATGCGATTAGAGCTTCACACCAAAAATACGCTGCCATGAACGGAACGCAGGCTGGAGATCCCGACAAGCTGGCCTGTGTCCTGATCGATCTTGCTGAAAATCCGAATCCGCCGGTACGCTTGTATTTGGGAAGCGATGCCTACAACCGTGCAAAGTACAAGATAGGCTTGTTATCAGAGGAACTGGATATCAATAAGGATATTTCATTTTCTACCGATTTTTAAATGACCATCTGAATCTAAATTAATAACGCTGCCATTCGAAAGTGGCAGTGTTTTTTTTGTTTGATTTTTGTATATTTATTACATGGAGAAAATGCAGTCACTGGAAGAATTTTACCAGTCCAAATTTGACCGGGTACCTGAAAATATCCGTAACGGGGTAGGGCACTTCAATGTCTTTACCATCGATGAGTATATCGGTAAAAATGCTAAACCATTGGTCTACAGCCGGAAAGATTATTTTAAGATCACCCTGATCGTCGGCCGAAACCGGATCCATTATGCTGACAAGGTCATTGATATTCAAAAGCAGGCAATTTTTTTCACCAATCCGCAGATCCCTTACAAATTTGAATGGATCGATGGTCAGAAGGCAGGATTCTTCTGTGTGTTTACACCTTCTTTTTTTCATCATTTCGGAAACCTGAATGATTATGAAGTTTTTAAACCTGACGTGACACCTGTCTTCGAGCTGACCGATGAGCAATTGGAAGATGTAAGGCAGATTTACAAAAAAATGCAAACTGAATTGGCCTCGGATTATGCCCATAAATATGATCTGTTGAGAAACCTGGTGTTTGAATTACTTCATTATGCACTTAAAATGAAACCGACTTCAAAAGCTGAAAAACAACAGGCTAATGCTTCTCAGCGGATCACCCATCTGTTCCTTGAGCTGTTGGAGCGTCAGTTTCCTATCGAAGATGCGAGACAGCGGATCAACTTCCGTTCGCCTTCTGAATTCGCCGGTCAGCTTTCCGTTCATGTCAATCACCTCAACCGGGCCGTTAAAGAGATCACTGAAAAAACGACTTCGGAGGTCATTGTGGAGCGTTTGTTACAGGAGGCAAAGATATTACTGAGACATACCGAATGGAATGTTGCCGAAATTGCCTATTCACTGGGGTTCAAAGAGGCTACGCACTTTAATAATTTCTTCAAAAAGAATATGCAGATGACACCGATGCGGTTTCGTGCGATGGATTAAATAAAGGAGTAAGAATAGCGAGTAATTTGATATACTGAGTTTGTCGGATAATAAATGTTTACAGTCAATATCATTTACTTACTTTTATTTTCAGATCAATTTTTTTCTAGGCAACCCAATCTCAAATTCTTGCGGATAAGGAGCGCGAAAAGTCAAGCTCACATCTTCCCGCAGACCATTTTCAACTTCCTTCGCTTTTTCCTCATCCATTGAATATCTGGGATCAGCAATAAGTGGCATTTTTGCCATTTTTGTTATGGTAATAGTCGGGAAATGATAATCCACTTCAACGGTTCCTAATAGAAGATAAATTCCACCCTCTTTAAAAGGAAACTTCGAAAGGCTGTCCGGAAAATGAGCTGTATCAAAATAGTCGCCATTGGCATCAATCCAGGTTCCGAAATACATATCGTCTCTATTTCCATATTTATTTTTGATAGGAACGTGTTTTCTGGAAATCAGATAAGCTAACATTCTCACCTGCTTCTTATGGTACTTCAAAAGATCTTTAACCATTACATCGCCTCTGTATTTGATCTTCAATAAATCGAAAATAGAATAAGACACAGGAAAGCCCAATATTTCAATTTCGTCGAACGCATCTTCAAAAGGATCTCTTTCTATAAGAGGTAGCTGATAATCTTTTTGAGGTTCTTCAAATAAAGAAATGATCTTCGTTTTGTATTGATTTTTTGACAAAAGAAACCTTGCTTCGATCAATAGCTCGTGTTTCTGTTTGCCTGTGAATCTGAAAGCCCCGACAAAAATAAGTGTCTGTAAAGTTTCAATACCGATGTTGACTCTTTTGACAAAATCTTCTAACGATTTGTAATCACCATGTTCTTTTCGTTCCTGAGGAATAAATAGTTTAACGGCAGCTTCCAACTTCTCAATATGCATCAACCCTAAGTACACATCTGTTCCATATACCGTAGTTTGAAATTCGCTAAGGTTTACACAAGGATTATGAATTTTAGCACCAGCCATTTTGGCTTCATGGACATAAACTTCGGTTCTGTAAAACCCACCGCCATTATTAATTGCGGATACCATAAATTCAATAGGATAGTAGGCTTTCAGATAGAGACTTTGATAACTCTCCACGGCATAGGAGGCAGAATGGGCTTTACAGAAAGAGTAGCCGGCAAAAGATTCGATCTGTCGATAGACCTCTTGTGATAATTGCTCAGCGTGACCTTTTTTCTTACAGGATTCAAAAAAATCATCTTTTAATTTTTGCAAAGCTGACAGTGATCTTCCTTTTCCGCTCATCGCCCTACGCAGAACATCACCATTCTCTGCGGACACTCCGCCATAATGAAGAGCGATTTTGATCACATCTTCCTGGTAGACCATGATGCCATATGTTTCACCCAGTTCCTTTTCAAACACTTCATGGAAATATTCAAACTGACCGGGATGGTTATGGCGGAAAATATACTCCCGCATCATACCGCTTTGTGCTACACCCGGACGAATAATGGAAGAGGCGGCAACCAATACTTTGTAGTTGTCGCATTTCAGCCTCCGCAATAATCCACGCATCGCAGGTGATTCAATATAAAAGCAGCCTATCGTTTTTCCAATACTTAGAAACTCGTTGCATCTAGCTTCATTTTTTGAAATCGTTGTATCTTCAATATCGACCGTAACCCCTCTCTTTTCTTTAATCAGGTTAACAGCATCTTTAATGGTGCCTAAACCTCTTTGCGAAAGGATGTCAAATTTTTCGAGGCCTATTTCTTCAGCAGTATGCATATCGAACTGTACAATCGGGAATTCTTTCGGTGGAAATTCAAGAGCCGAATAATGGGTAATCGGTTCCTCAGAGATCAGAATCCCACAGGAATGCATACTTCTTTGATTAGGAAAACCGATCATCATCTGTTCGTATTTATAAATTTCCTGAACTACAGCATTCTGATCATGCTGTTCTTTCGGTTTTTTCGATAGCTGATCCAGTTCATCTTTAGGCAGTCCGAATACTTTTCCCAGCTCCCTGAACCTTGATTTTCTTTTAAATTCAACGTTGGTTCCGCAAAAAGCCACGTGATCCTTGCCGTATTTATCAAAAATGTATTCCAAAATAGCATCCCGGTTCTTCCAGCTCCAGTCGATATCAAAGTCAGGAGGCGTTTTCCTGTTGAGGTTCAAAAAGCGCTCAAAGTAAAGATCCAGTTCCAAAGGGCAGATATCAGAAATACCTAAACAATAGGCAATAATGCTGTTGGCTCCGCTTCCTCGACCCACATGCATAAATCCCATTCGGTTACTGTACTGGATAATGTCCCAGGTAATCAAAAAATAACCACAGAAATTCAACTGATCAATCACGGTCAATTCTTTTTCAACCCGTTCAACGGCCTGCCTGTTTCGATCAGGGTATCTTCGGGCCAATCCTTCATAAGCCAGTTTTGACAGTAATTTAAAATCACTTTCCTTGCTCTCTGTAAAATGCTTTTTATTCTTGGGTGTTTTAAAATCAAAATTAAAGCTGCACTCATCTACAATGATTTTGGTGTTCTCAATGATCTGGGGGTAGTCTGTAAATTGATCCAAAAGCTTTTTCTTATCGACAAAGGATTCATTGTTTCTGCAATGATCCGTTTCAGCCAGTTTTGTAAAGAGCGTATTGCCATCGATCGCACGCAGCACTTTATGAAGTTCATATTCTTCATCCGTCTTAAAAGTTACCGGATGCAGGATAACCATTTTGTGGATCAAAGATCTGAGTTCCGGCTTGACCAATAAATTCAATTCATCCTGCCTGATACCTATAAATTCGTGTTCCGATAATACTTCAGGGATATTCTGCAAAGAATAGATGACGAAACAGTTTTCCAATAAAGGATTAACTTTAGGAACCTCGATCCCGTCACAATTATAATCAGTCAAAAGCTTGTTGACCTCTGCTATCCCTTTAGGATTCTTCGCTAAGCAGATATAATTCGGTTCATTTTCAACCCTGACATCAACACCGACAATCGGCTTAATACCTCTATCTTGGCACAATTTATAAAACTGGTAGATCCCGGTTACGGTATTAATATCGGTGAGTGCCAAAACCTTCAGCTGATATTCCACAGCCAGCTGAACCAGATCTTCAACAGAAATAGTCCCATAACGAAGGCTATGATATGTGTGACAGTTGAGAAACATAATGTATATATTCTATTGAGTTAAAAAGCCGGAAGCCCTTCCAAGGCTTTTAGCACCAAAACGGTCTTTCATTTTATCCATTGCCTGATATAAGGAGATCAGCTCTTCGGTATCTTCAAAAAGATCCATCTGATGGCTTCCGTGCACCAGCCCTGTAAACCTGACTCCGACAAGACGAATCCTCATCCTTCTCGTATATACTTTCTTAAAAAGCTCAAGGACATATTTCAGCAAGGTATGGTCGGCTGAGGTGTAGGGCACTTTGCATTGTTTGGTTTCCGTATCAAAGTTGGCGTAGCGGATTCTTACCGAAACAGTAGAGGTCAGCCATTTTTCTTTTCTTAACTGGTAGCATAATTGTTCTACCATTCCGCAGAGAATGCTGTTGATATGCAGCACATCGATCGTGTCTTCTGTAAAAGTAGTTTCGGTTGATATTGATTTTCGTTCAGAATATTGCACTACAGGATCGTTGTCTATGCCATTGGCTTTTTTCCAAAGCTCAATTCCATTTTTTCCAATCATTTCCTGCAAAACATCTACAGGCATTTTGGAAAGCGTTTCAATCTTTCTCACGCCCAATCTGGAAAGCAGCTGAAAGGTAACATCGCCAACCATTGGAATCTTTTTGACAGACAAGGGATTCAAAAAAGGCTGGATCTCTTTCATTTTCAATTCTAATTTTCCGGGTTTAGCTTCACCGGTTCCTATCTTTGAAACCGTTTTATTCGTAGATAGTGCAAAGCTGATAGGTAATCCTGCTTGTTTCTTGACAGCTTCGGCAATTTCAGATGTCCACTGATAACATCCGAAAAACTGATCCATTCCGGAGAGGTCAAGATAAAATTCATCTACACTGGCTTTCTCCATGACCGGTACTTTTTCCTGAATAATTTCCGTTACCACATGAGACATCTGGGAGTAGTATTCCATATCTCCCTTGATTACCATAGCTTCGGGACATAAACGCAGTGCCATACGGATGGGCATTGCAGAACGGACACCGAATTTGCGAGCTTCATATGAGCATGATGCCACCACACCGCGGTCTCCACCTCCTATGATTACAGGCTTTTTGTCCAGTACAGAGGCTCTCAGCCGTTCGCAGGATACAAAAAATGTATCTAGATCCATATGTGCAATTGCTCTTTCCATTTGACAAAATTAGATACTAATTGTATCATTTTTTATATATTTACAGATACAAATTGTATCAATGTCAATTTTTTCAGAAAACATCAGGTATTTAAGAGCTCAAAAAAAAATTTCACAGCAAGAGCTGGCTGAAAAAATTTTTTTGAGCAGAGTGCGCTATTCAAAGTATGAAGATGGTCGTTCAGAGGCTCCTTACGAGGTTTTGATTAGAATTTCCGAATACTATAGTGTCAGCATTGATCTTCTGCTGACTGTAGACATTAGAAAATTTCCTATCGATGGAATTGTTGAACTTCCTGATAAGAGAATCCTTCTGCCGATTAGGGTCGATAATGAAGGTAATGATCAGATTGAGATTATTCCACAAAAAGCCTCAATGGGTTACTTGAACGGCTACGGAGATCCGGAATACATAGAAAGTCTGGAAACTATATCGTTGCCTTTCCTAAAAGGTGGTAAGTTCAGGGCATTTCCTGCTGATGGCGATTCAATGCCTCCCTATAAGAATGGTACTTACATCGTAGGGAAATATGTGGAGAATCTTTCAGAGTTGAAAACGGATAGAACTTATGTATTCATTACAACTAATGACGGTATCAGTTATAAAAGGTTTCAGTTTCACGAAGCAGATGGGATCTGGGTTAAAGCTGATAATCAATTTTATGAGCCCTATAAAATTCCCTTATCGGAAATCAAGGAAATCTGGGAATTTGCCTGCAGCATCAACACAAAGGAATATGAACCCGATGAGGTTGCAGAGCATCATATGCAAAAATTTATCACAGAGATTAAAACGGATATAAAACAGATCAAAGAGAGATTCGGAGATAAGAATTGAATCAGCTTTTGGGTAAAGTGCATATGGATTGCATAAAACCAATCTGTTGATTAAAAAACTTCCCCGGAGGGGAGGGAAGTAAAAACACAAATGATGAAAAAACTCCCTGTTAAGAGAGGTTGACAAGTATATAGATAAAAACGAATTACATATTATGACTCAGCTCAGTTTATTCGATTCCGAAGAATTATACGAGTTTCCAAAAGACCTTTTGGAATACAAGGAAAATTTCCTCAGCAGGGAAGAAGCTGATCTTTTGAAAGACAAGCTTCTTAAAACTGCAACCTGGGAACAACGAACTCAGAAAATGTATGATAAGATGGTGTTGACACCACGCCTGACCGCATGGTATGGTGATGCAAAATCTTATGATTCAGCTGACAATAATACGACCAAAAGAAATGAATGGACACCCGAACTATATGCTTTAAAAGAAAGAATTGAAAAAGAGTTTGGGTATCAGTTTAACGGTGTTCTATTAAATCTTTATCGTGATAATAATGATTCAGTTGCGTGGCACAGAGACAAGGAAAGCAGATATGGGAAACGCCCTGTAATTGCATCCATAAGTCTTGGACAAACCCGGAACTTTGATTTCAGAAAAAAAGACCATCACCAAAGCAAATACAGTCTGCCGCTTCCTCACGGATCATTGCTTATTATGAAAGGTGACCTACAAGAAAACTGGGAACATAGGATCGCTAAATCAACTATTCCAATGAAGGAGCGCATCAACCTGACGTTTAGACTGATTAATATAGCCTAAAAATAATACGCAAATGCGAAATATAATGTAGTATGAGCAACGATATGTAAAGCTCCAAAGGAAAGTTTGGAAATTCAGCTTATTGATGAGCAAATTAAGAATGCTCTTTCTGAGATTATGGATCTCTTTTTCATTTATAGATCCACTCACTTTCTATACAATTTGCAAAAGAAAATCTGCATAAAAAGATGGTATTTCACTTTTTTTTATTTCATCAGCTACATATTCGACGTTATAATCAAGTTTGACGATTTCACTGTGAATTTTATTATGATCCATAGAGATGATACAATACGTCGCTTTCCTGTCTTCTTCTCTGCTTCTTCCTACGGAGCCTGCATTGATCAAAGTAAAATCATTGATTCTCTTAATGTAAGATAAATGGGTGTGGCCCATGACAAGAACTTGTACAGAATGATCTCTGAGATAACGGAGCATTTCCTCATTGGGATGATCTTCATAAATATATTCTTTATTATCGTTGATACTTCCATGAACAAGCATTATTTTATGTTTTGTATAATTGATATTGAAAGATAATAGAATATTACTGGGAAGAGATTGTAACCATTCGATATTTTTAACTGTTATGGTATTTTTGGTGTGATTAATTGCTTCATATCTAGCTATCGTTTCAGTTTCAGAATGATGCGCAATTGGAAGAATCTCTTGTTTAAACGCTATTCTCTCATCGTGATTTCCTAAAATGCACGGTATACCAAGACTTCTGATGAGATCTATAACTTCATTCGGCCATGGCGCAAAATCAACCAAATCACCTAGACAGAAAATTTTATCGATCTTACGCTGATTGATGTCATTAAGTACAGTATTTAGAGCAATGATATTTCCATGAATATCACTAATGATAGCTATCTGAATCATTTTATAAGGATTTTATTAGATTAAATTATCGCAATATTGCAGCTTTAACTCCGGATATTATAATTAATCTTTGTTATGGTAATGGCGCAGGATTATTTGTTTAATATTTTAATCCAAGAAACATTGATAACTAAAGTTTCAAAGTTTACAGCATCCCTTTTTTTGAAAGAAAAACAATACATAATGCCAGACTGCTCCATAGCAGCATCTGCAAAAGAGCAAAATGCCATCCTCCCATGCTCCAGCTTAAAAGACCAAAAAAAGTGCCTGTTCCCGCACCTATAAAATATGTGGTCATATAGACCGTATTCAGTCTGCTGTGCGCACTTTCGTTCAGACTATAAATTCTTGTGAAATTAGTGATCTGTGTAGCCTGAACACCAATGTCCAGAAAGAAAATGGCTACGGATAGTACCCAGATAGAGGTAGGAAAAATTAACATTGAAATTATGCTGACCAGGATTAAACTGACGGTAAAAAAAAGATTTTTGAAGACATTACCTTTGTCTGCAGCTTTGCCAAAATAAGGAGCAACAAGGGCACCTCCAATAGCAATAATCCCAAACATTCCAATTGTTGATGAAGAATAATTAAAAGGCTCACCATTTAAATAAAATGTTAAAGTCGTCCAAAATGAACAAAAAACTCCAAATGTAAAAGAACCTAATAAAGCTGACTGTCTTAAGATTTTAAAGTTTGCTATAAGACCTAGAGTTGATGATAGTAACTTTGCATAACTCCCTTTGAATTTAGCTTCAAAGTCAGGCAAATAAAACCACATTAATAAAGAACTTACTGAAACCATTACCGCAGAAAATAAGTAGATACTATGCCAGCCCCACCAATCAGTCAAACTTCCTGCAATTACCCGTGAACTTAGAATTCCACAAAGTATTCCACTGAAAACAATACCTACGTTCTTGCCTCTGTTCTCTTTATCTAAAACTGCTGCCATAGGAAGTATGATCTGGGCCGGAGTTGACAAAACACCTATTAAAAAGCTTAATATAAGGAGTATTTGCAAACGCTCTGTAAAGGATATGGCTACTAATGATGAAATCAGTACAGTACAAATTAAAAGAATAAGTTTTTTTCTATTGACTTTATCTCCGAGTGGTAGTAGAAAAAACATCCCCAAACCATATCCTACCTGTGTCAAAACAGATATTTTACCAACCATACTTTCACTACTTCCCGTTGTCTCCGCAATTTTACTGAGTATCGGTTGGCAATAATATACATTAGCCACTATTGACCCTGCTGAAAATGCCATCACAGGAATGGTCAGTTTATTTTTTATCATAAATTTTTGACTACAAACTTAGTGGTGAAACATTATATGAATTTTGTATATTTTAATAAATATTTTGTATATTTTGCTAAATTTTCAAAGATGAAACTTGTTCAATTTGAGCCACTATTTATAAGGCATTTTCTTATGGATCATTGGCCTTTTCCTGTCCATAATCATAATCACTATGAATTGATATTCATTTCTGAAGGTTCAGGAATTCACACGCTCAACAATACAGCCGGCAATTATCAGGGTGGTTCCATTTTTTTTCTGGCTCCGGAGGATACTCATGATTTTAATATTAAATCCACTACACAATTCAGTGTTTTAAAATTCCATCCTTCTGTACTTAATGGTGGGATCAATAAAAGTGATTCCGACTACTGGGAGCATCTACTAGTATTTCTGGCAAGAGAATGGAATTATATTCAAGGTCCGAATATTGAATCCGAGATTTTTAGAGCTATAAAAAGTATTGTCCAAGTAATAATATTTCATTGGAAAGATCACACTGAAAAAGTGACTGAAATTCACTGCCATCTCCTTCGTAGCCTTCTTCTAATCATGGATCAGTATATAAGGGAAGTGAAAGATTATCACTCGGCTTCACATGGATATGTTTTGATTGAACGCATCCAAAACCATATTCATAATCATATTAATTTTCCTGATAAATTAACTGCGAAATATCTTGCTAATGCTTTTGGAATGTCAGAATCCGGATTGAGGTCTTTCTTTAAGAATAAAATGGAAATATCACTTGCAGCTTATTGTAATGACTTAAAAACTGAGATGATTAAATCCAGAATTATAAACAGTGAGCAAACATTTTCACAAATTGCCTTAGAATTCGGGTTTACGGATGCCAGTCACTTCCACAAGTTCTTTACGCGACATACTAAAAGTAGTCCATCTGAATTTCGGGCTAGTAGCAGGTTAACAAAATAAACATCTCATAATCATTAATCATTTTTATATTTTTTGAAGCTTATCAGAATGACTTTTAAATTTCAAATCCGTTTTTTCCAAATTTAGTGCACTGATGCTTCTATAGTAAGGAATTTATGCTTGATTATTGTTTAATTAAATTCTCTCAAACAAACCCAAAATTAAGTAAATCCGTCGTTCAGCGCTATTCTTCCGCTGATTTATGTTAGTGACCAGGATCTGCCTAATCATAATTTTTTCCTGTCAAAATAAAACAATAAATAATTAAAATTAATTTGATAGTCTTTTTTGTATATACTTAAACTTTATTTTTTATAATTTTTGTTTTAGTATCAAAAAAACATACCTTTGCAACATACTAATCGGTATGTTTTATGACAAAAGGAGAAATTACAAGATCTAACATTCTAAGGAGCGCCTTGAATCTGATATACAAAAAAGGGTATCAAGCCACTAGTATTGACGACATTTTACAAATAACTCAGGTTACCAAAGGCGCGTTTTATTATCACTTTCGTAATAAGCAAGAAATGGGTATGGCATTAATTAGTGAAACTATAAATGAGCAGATTCTGCCGTTTATACTAAATTCATTGTCGAAAAGTACCGATTTCAAGAAGAACATGTACGATACGATGCATGGACTATTGTTAGACCATTCCTTCATGACAGCTGAAAACGGATGCCCAAATGTGAACTTAATTCAGGAAATGGCACCCTTGTCTGAAGCCTTTAGGAAGGCTTTGTTAGTGTCATTAAACAAATGGAGTAAAGCAATTGAAAATGAGATAATAAGATGCCAGCTTGCAGGGCAGCTTAGTTCAGATCATGAAGCAAAAAAAATTGCACTCAACATCCTAACTCAATATCATGGCGTAAGGAATATGGGTAAAATATTGGGAAAAAAATATTACTACACATTTTTAAAAGAATTTAAAACTTACATAAATTCTCTAAATTAAATTGATTAAAATGTTATCAATTGTCCGTGCTATTTTGACATCTTTATCTTTTTTAATTTATAATCTGCAAACTAAAAGCATTTTTTTTTAATTAAAAACATACTAATTAGTATGTTTTGTATGAGCTTAAGTTTAAAAACATACCAGTTGGTACTTTTATAATTCCTTTTATGAACAAAATAATTTTTTACAACAATTACTTATTCAAAATGATAAATAATCGATCAGGAGAAAATCTTTTGCAAAAAAGTATACAAGTAAAAATCAGAATTATTAATCTCCTTATAAATGAGAAATCCAATTTTAGACTATTAAACATTTATACAATTTCAAATATTTTAATAAAAATTTCATGAAAAAAACTGTAATAGGTGGCATGTTCGCCATCGCTGTATTGCTGGGTTGTAAATCCGGTGATGACAAAACAGAGTCAGCAAACATACCCTCGGTTCCTGTCGTAACCGTTAATCCAGGCAATGCAATGGTCTATCTGGAATATCCTGCCAAAATGGAGGGACAAACTGATGTTGAATTACGAGCTCAAGTGTCTGGAATTCTCGAAAAAATCTATATCACGGAGGGATCTTACGTAAAAAAAGGGACACCTCTGTTTCAAATTGATCAAAGACCTTTCACAGAAGATTCCAATTTTGCTCAAGGTGAGTTGCTTGTTGCAAAGGCAGATCTCATGACAGCAAAGTTGGAAGTCGATAAACTTACACCTTTGGTTCAAAACAAAGTTGTTTCACCATATCAGTTAAAGACTGCTCAAGCATCCTATCAGGCATCAATTGCAAGACTCAAACAGGCAAAAGCAAAGGCGGGCAATGCTAAAATAACACTTGGTTTTGCTACTATTAAGGCGCCGGTTAGTGGCTTCATAGGTAGATTATTTAAAAAGACGGGGAGTATTATTTCTCCTTCTGATGTACAGCCTTTATCATATTTATCCGATAACAGAGAAATTCACGCCTATTTTTCCATCTCTGAATCAGATTTTGTAACCTTTAAGGACGGACTCCAAGGGGCATCAATTGTAGAAAAAATAAAAAATGCTCCTGCTGTGAGTATCATTCTTTCAGGAGGACAGGTATATCCTCAGGCCGGTAAACTGGATATGGTCGATGCTGTTTTTGACAAAACAACAGGAGCAATAACCTTACGTGCAACATTTCCCAACGAGCAAGGTTTACTGCGTTCCGGAAATTCAGGGCGAATAAAATTGGGCCTGCAGCAATCGAACGTTATCGGAATTCCACAATCCGCAACTTTTGAAATGCAGGATAAACTATTCGCTTTTGTGGTCGATCGAAATAACAAAGTCCGACAGGTAGCCTTAACCATATCAGGAACGTCGGACACAACCTACTATATATCTGAAGGACTAAAAGCAGGTGATCAACTCGTGTTAAAAGGAATGGAGTCTCTAAAAGAAGGCATTGTGGTGAAACCTGAAAAGGCGACAGAAAAAATAGCTAAAATAAATATCAACTAAAGATTATGTTAAAAGTTTTTATAGACAAACCGGTTATTGCTACAGTAGTTTCCATTATGCTGGTCATTTTGGGAGCCGTAGGTCTCATGGATCTTCCCATTCAACAATTTCCGGACATTGCACCTCCTGTCGTTCAGGTTTCCGCAAACTATCCCGGCGCCAATGCCGAAACAATGGTTCGTGCCGTTGCACCCGCTCTCGAAGAATCAATCAATGGAGTTGAAAACATGACTTACATGAGTTCAACATCCAGCAATGACGGAACACTCACCATATCGGTCTATTTTAAATTAGGCACAGACCCCGATCAGGCTGCGGTGAATGTTCAAAATCGTGTTTCATCTGCAACGGGATTGTTGCCGACCGAAGTGGTTCAGGCAGGTATAACCACGCAAAAAGTTCAAAATTCACTGGTCATGGCAATCAATCTAATGAGTGAAAATCCAAAACTATATGATGCAACATATTTAACAAATTATGCTCAAATAAACGTAATTCCAGAGATAAAACGTATACAAGGAGTTGGACAGGTAAGATTTTTAGGAAGCAATAAAGATTACTCCATGCGTATTTGGCTAAATCCGGCACAGATGACCGCATATAGTATTACTCCTAACGAGGTCATGGCAGCTGTCAAAAGTAAGAACCAAGAGGCGGCACCAGGAAGATTAGGACAATCAAGTAACCGATCTTTTGAGTATGTTCTTAAGTATTCAGGAAAATATACCAAACCTGAAGAATATGGAAACATGATCATTAGATCTAACTCAGATGGAACTATCTTGAAATTGAGAGATGTCGCCAAAGTTGAATTGGGAAGTTATACTTACAATTCTTTGAACACAGTACATGACAAACAAAGTATTTTGTTTGAGGTAGTTCAATTGCCGGGGTCAAATTCAAGGGAAATACAAACCAAAGTAGGTGAATATCTAAAAAAAGCTGAGAAAGATTTTCCACCCGGAATCAAGCAGCAAATTCTGTACAACACCAAAGATATGTTGGATCAATCCATTGAACAGGTTCAACAAACTTTACTGGAAGCCTTTATCCTTGTATTTATTGTCGTTTACATATTCTTACAGGATTTCCGATCCACATTGATTCCCGCCATTGCTGTACCCGTAGCAATTATCGGAACATTCTTTTTCATGTCGATTTTCGGATTTTCAATAAATCTTCTAACCTTATTTGCACTTGTTCTTGCTATCGGAATCGTTGTGGATGATGCAATCGTTGTGGTGGAAGCCGTTCATTCAAAACTTGAACATAAAAACATCACACCGAGAAAAGCTACCATGTCCGCTATGCACGAAATAACCGGCGCAATCATCTCCATTACTCTTGTAATGGCTGCGGTTTTTCTACCTGTTGGATTTATGGACGGTTCAGCCGGGGTCTTTTATCGTCAATTTGCCTTTACTCTGGCAATAGCTATTTCTATTTCTGCTGTAAATGCATTGACCTTGAGTCCCGCTTTGTGTGCTTTGCTTTTGAAAGATGTCAATCATGACCATCACGAAAAGCCGAAAAATTTCAAACAACGATTTTTCTTCGCATTTAACAAAGGTTTTGAAAGCGTAACCCTGCGATATGTGGGAAGCGTGAAGAAAATGATAAAGTTCAAATGGATAAGCCTTGGAGCACTTGTGGTAATCATGCTTATAACAGGAATACTAATAAGAAAAACTCCCACAGGATTTATTCCTTCTGAGGATTTGGGCTTTATTGCCATCTCAGTAAATCTTCCTCCAGGTTCATCAATGAAGAGAACGCAGGCAGTTCTTGATGAAGCTGCTGACAAAGTTAGAGATATGCCTGCAAAGTTTGCTTTCAACCAGGTAGCGGGATTTAACATATTGACAAGTTCTACAAGTCCATCTTCGGGTGTTGCATTTTTCAGGATGAAGAAAGACGGAGAACGCGGTGATATGAATGACGTATCCGCAAATATTGCAGAACTTCAGAAACGTATGAATACGATCAAAGGTGCGCAATGTTTTGTCTTTTCATTCCCGACAGTACCGGGATTCAGTAATGTAGATGCACTGGATATAGTTCTTGAAGATAAAGCAGGCGGAAAACTTGATAAATTCGGAGGTATTGCAAATCGTTTTATTGCAGAACTGATGAAAAGACCTGAAATCGCAGTGGCTTTTACAACATTTCGCGCGGATTATCCGCAGTTTGAAATGATATTGGATCATGAAAAAATCGAACAGCTCGGTATTGATGAAAAAGATGTCTTAAGCAGTATGCAGGCATATTTTGGAAGTGCTCAGGTATCAGATTTCAACCGATTTGGTAAATATTATCGGGTGATGATCCAGGCGGAAAAAGAAGAACGCGCCGACCTTGCTTCAATGAATGAAATTTATGTCAAAAATAAAACAGGAAGTATGGTACCCGTTAATACAATAGTGAGTTTAAAAAGGGTGTTTGGCCCTGAAGTCATTACCCGGTACAATCTTTACAACTCTATTGGGGTAAATGCCGTGCCGAAACCAGGCTACAGTTCAGGAGATGCAATTCAGGCTATTAGGGAAGTCGCAGAAAAAGAATTACCTACAGGTTATTCTTTTGAATTTTCCGGAATGACAAGAGAGGAAATTTTATCCGGTGGACAATCTGTGTTAATATTTGCATTATCGCTTTTGTTTGTTTATTTCTTGTTATGCGCTCAATACAACAGTTACATCCTGCCTTTGGCCGTTGTTCTGTCGGTACCTACCGGTATAATCGGAGTTTTTGCGGCAATACGTCTGGCAGGGATTGACAACAATATTTATATTCAGGTTGCTTTGATTATGCTGATCGGATTACTTGCTAAAAATGCAATTCTGATCGTGGAGTTTGCATCCCAACGAAGAAATGCTGGACACTCACTGGTAGAATCCGCACTGGAAGCTGCCAAACTGAGAATACGTCCAATTATTATGACGTCGATTGCATTTGTTGCCGGTATTGCGCCGATGATGAGAGCAACAGGACCTTCTGCAATGGGTAACCACTCCATCAGCATAGGTGCCGCTGGAGGAATGATTGGCGGAGTTGTGTTAGGACTGTTTTTTATTCCTGTTTTGTTTATCGTTTTTCAGGCTCTGCATGAAAAGGTATCAGGAAAGCCTAAAAATATAACTGCAGAACCGGTCTTACAATAGATTGAAACTTTAATCAAATTCATCTTAAAGAAATGAAAAAATACTTTAAAATAACTGTCACAGCAAATATCCTTTTAATTATTATCGGTTGTACAGTCTCCAAGGACTTGAAAACACCTGCACCCGAACTGCCTTCGACATTTCGTAATGTGTTGACTGAGGATACAATGTCGATCGCTTCTGTTCCCTGGAAAGAATTTTACAAAGATCAAATACTTCAGAAGTTAATTGACAGTACAATTATCAGAAATTATGATATGCAAATCGCACTTAAAAACGTAGAAGAATCTCAATTAAGATTGAAACAATCAGAATGGAATAATGTACCGGTTGTAGGGCTGAATATTACATCTTCAATAACCAATCCTTCGAATAGCAGTCTGAATGGAATGTCAACTTCACAGTTTCTTGGAACCAATCATCTGGAAGATTATACTACAGGAGTTAGTTTGTCTTGGGAAGCAGATATATGGGGTAAGATCCGTAGCAAAAACAAAGTTGCTCTTGCTTCGTATCTGTTAACCAATGAAGCACGTAAGGCAATACAGACTGAATTAATTGCAAATGTAACTCAGGGCTATTATAATTTGATAATGCTAGATGAACAATTGAAAATTGCGCAAAGAAACATCTTACTGAATGAGAGTACTGTTAAGATGATGAATTTACAATTTGAGTCGGGTAAGGTTACCTCACTTGCTGTAGAGCAGGCTGAAGCCCAACTTTTGGCAACACAAAAATTGATTCCGGAATTGGAACAGTATATTATTGAGCAGGAAAATGCTCTACGCATTTTAAGTGGTGACCTCCCTGCTACCATTAACCGCAGTAACTTGTCGGCACAAGTGATACTTCCTGAAACATTATCCGCTGGTTTACCTTCTACATTAGTGAGGCTTAGACCCGATATTAAAAGTAGGGAATACGAACTTCTATTGTCGAACGCCAAAGTAGGTATAAGTAAAGCTGAATTGTATCCGTCATTAAGAATAACAGCAAGTGGCGGGGTAAATTCTCTAAAGGTGAGCGAATGGTTTAATATTCCTGCGGCACTCTTCGGTATCGTTGGTGCAAGTGTTGTGCAGCCTCTTTTACAACATAAAGAACTGAGCACTCAATATAAAGTGGATCTGGTAGAACGTGAAAAGTCAGTCCTGAAATTTAGGCAATCGGTTGTGAATGCTGTGGGTGAAGTTTCAGATGCGCTGGTCAAAATTGAAAAATTAAAATCACAAGAAACAATTGCTGAAAAAAGACTGAATAAGCTTCAACAAGCTATAACAAGAGCAAATGATTTGTTCAATAATGGAATGGCTACATATCTGGAAGTTATTATTGCGCAAGGGAATGTCCTGCAAAGCGAACTGGATTTGGCACTGATAAGAAGATCGGAACTGAATGCAATATCCGAACTTTATCGAAGTCTCGGAGGAGGGGTAAATTGATCATTGCATTGAGTATTGAATACGTAACTATTCTCACATAGACACAAGCAACTGGTAGCAGCAATATTCTTTCATTAAAAAAAAATGAATTTATTCAACCCTTGCTCAGTTTTATTTTTAAAAATTAGTGAACAAAAAAATGATAAATAAAATTAAAATTTAAACATTATGAAAATAGCAATTAATGGTTTTGGCCGAATAGGAAGAATGACTCTAAAAGCTCTTCAAAATCATCCCGAGGTAGAAATAGTGGCAATAAATGATTTGACTGATGTGAAAACATTGGCTCATTTATTAAAATACGATACAGCTCATGGACTTTTTCCGTCGCAAATATCAACTGATGACAATAGTATATTTATCAACGGCAAGAAGATCATAATAACCAACGAAAAAAATCCTATCGATCTTCCTTGGAAAGAGTTAGGGATAGATGTGGTAGTTGAATCCACTGGACGCTTTACTAACAAAAAAATGGCACATTCACATATTGAGGCTGGAGCAAAAAAAGTTCTTATAACAGCTCCGGCGTCAGGTGGAGTTGAAACGATTGTTCATGGTGTCAATAATCCACCTGTCTATACTGATCAAATTTATTCTACCGCATCTTGTACCACTGGATGCATTGCGCCTATACTTTATGTCCTTGATAAGGAATTTGGAGTGGAATCTGGTTTTATGGCCACTGTTCATGCTTTTACTGCAGATCAAAACTTGCAAGATGCACCTCACAGTGATCTTCGTCGTGCCAGAGCTGCGTCCTATTCAATTATTCCCACAACAACAGGTGCAGCGAAGGCTATCGGAGATGTTTTGCCTAATTTAAAGGGTAAGCTGGATGGCTTCTCGTACCGCGTTCCGGTTATTGATGTTTCCATAGTAGATCTGTCAATAAATCTGAGCAAAGAGATATCTACTGAAATGATTAATGATCTTTTTAAGCATTATGCCGGAAATTCATTAAATGGTATTATGGAATATACTGAAGTACCTTTTGTGTCGGCAGACATTCTAGGTAACAAACACTCTTCCGTTGTCGATGGCAGCATGACCAAGACAATTGGTAAAATGGTCAAAGTGGTTGCCTGGTATGACAATGAAGTTGGTATCTCCAACAGAATAGCCGAATTGGTTTCTTTGATATAAGTTAGGTATTGTTGGAGAGTACCTATTGGCGATTCAGAAGATATTTTGGTTACAATTTCCAGATCTAGAAATTTTATTTCAAAAAAATGAATATTGTATTCAAACATAAATGTCTAATAGAAAAAAACATTTGCCATGTTACTATGGCAGATGCTTTTTCGCTATATTATTTAAAAATGAAAAATCGTCCCTTATGATAACTAAATGACGATTTTTATAATTTTTGCGATTGATAATAATTTGCTTTCAGAAATAAAAATTAACTGTATTAATCACCTTATAATTTTATTTATCTCTGGTTACCATATTATGAAATTACTTATTCTATTGACTTTAGGAATTCAATTAGTTTTTTTGCCTGATGTTTTGCTTTTAGTATAATTTCTTCTTTGGTGAACCCCGAATTTACGGATGTCTCGTGAAAATAGATTGGATCAATGTAATTCATTTGGGTATAATAGGCAGTTTGTTCAATGTTTTTGCAAAATTCGTGAACCTTAAAATGATGTTCTCCTAAAGCTTTGTAATCTTTTTCTGGGGCTCCGACTGTAAAGCTAGGAATGAAATTTTTACCTTTCAATTTGTCTCCCGTACTACCATAAGCAAAACCATACTCTAAAACAACATCAAACCATTGTTTTAAGATAGCAGGCATATTATACCAATAAATGGGATACTGAAAAATAATATTCTTGTGTTTTAAAATAGATTCCTGTTCAATTTTCGCATCGATATTGTAGTCTGGATATAATGACGCAATGTTTCTGATTTCTACATTGATGTCGCTTGCTATAAGCTCCTCTACAATTGCTTTATTCGCTAATGATTTTTCAAAATTTGGGTGCGCTAGAATGAGTAATGCCATAAGAATTTTTATTGATTTTGTAAACTATAATAATTATAGTTACAAAATTATTTTTAGTTTTATAGATTTGCAATAACTATCAATTTAGATAGCTTTCGATTTTATGAATTATGAAGAAAGAATATTTAGGAAAACACGTTGTAGTAGGTAAAAAAATTTACCCTTGTTCCGTAAGTTTGGCAATGGATTTAGTTGGAGGAAAATGGAAAACAGTAATTCTTTACCATTTAAAAGATGAAGGGAAACGTTTTAGTGAAATTCGTAAGGAATTATTTTCTGTCACGGAAATGACTTTAAGTATTCAACTGAAACAATTGGAAAAAGATGGTTTGGTTTCAAGAAAAGTATATGGGGAAAAACCACCAATGAAAGTTGTCTATAGTTTGACCAATTTTGGTAAGTCATTTATCCCTGTATTAGAGGCAATCACTATTTGGGGAGATGAAATTGTAGCAGAAAAGGGTAAATTTGTGCCCGCTGTTACAGAGCAAGCTTAAATTTTCATATCAATCATTACCATTTTTTGGATAAGTTGTAATTTGAGAGTAAATTCTTTCTCATAAGCAGGATTTCAATTACAGATTTTAGCCAAAATAGCAATCACCATAAATAGTGGCGTTGTGAAAATTCTAAAAAATTTGTTACTTTGCTCAACCCGTTATATATGAAAAAATCAGAAGCAACCCGGCAGAATATTCTTCAAAAAGCATTTGAAGTCATTTACATGCACGGTTATCAGACAACAAGTGTAGATGAAATTATTGCCACAACACAGGTTACAAAAGGCGCTTTTTATTATCATTTCAAAACTAAGGACGATATGGGTCTAGCAATTATCAATGAGTTGATGATACCTGGTTTCAAAAAGACTTTTCTTGATCCTTTTAATGTGGACGAAAATCCATTAGATACCATTTATAATTTACTACATTTTCTGTTGATGGAAAGTGAAGATCTAAAGGTTGAATATGGTTGCCCGGCATCAAATTTCGCACAGGAAATGGCTCCATGGAATATTGAATTCACAAAGGCCCTAAACACGCTTTCTCTAGAGTGGAAAAAAACAATTATCAATTCCATAGAAAAAGGGAAAGACAAAGGTTATATAAATAGATCAGTCAATGGGGACGAAGTTGCGGTTTTTATACTTTCGGGTTATTGGGGAGTGAGAAACCTTGGAAAAATTAAGAATTCAAAATCAGTTTACATTACTTTTTTGAATGCGGTTAAAACCTATTTTCTTAGCCTAAAATAAAATTTTTATCAAAAAACATTCTAACTAGTATGTTTTTGTGTTATCTTTGCGTCATTGAAATTTTAAACAATGTATCAGACGCTTATATTTCTACACTCCATACTTCGATGGTTGGTTTTGCTAAGTTTATTATATTCTATTTTTAGAGCTTACAAGGGCTACTTTAGTTCGGGAGAATTTTTAAAAAGTGATAATGCGGTAAGACACTGGACAGCTACAATTGCTCATATTCAATTGGTTTTGGGAATTATACTATATTCTCAAAGTCCAATCATTAAATACTTTTGGAATAATTTTGATGAAGCAAAAGAATCATCGGATGTATTATTTTTCGGAATGATCCATATTTCCCTGATGTTGCTTTCAATCATTTTGATTACGATCGGATCTTCAGTTTCAAAAAGAAAAACAACAGATCGAGAGAAGTTTAAAACAATATTGATTTACTTTATTATTGCTTTACTCATTATTTTCATAGCCATTCCATGGCCATTTTCACCATTTGCCAGCAGACCCTATTTGAGATAATTATGATAAATCTATTAAAAACAAAAGTCGGACGTTTGAGAATTATTGCTATTCTTGAAGGAATCTCATTATTAACATTGATTTTTATTGCAGTGCCTTTAAAATATGGATTTGATAATCCGAGTCTTGTCAAGATGATGGGACCGATTCACGGTTCGCTATTCTTATTATTCTTGTTTAATACTTTAAGTGTTGGTGTTGAACAAAATTGGAAATTTAAAGAGATTACATGGAAAGTATTGATTGCGTGTATGATCCCATTTGGAACCTTTTACGTAGACAAAAAGATTTTAAGCAAACTGTGATCAGTCGTCTGATTTTTTTTTATAGAGTCAATAATTTAAAGCTTTATACCATCTTCTGAAAAATCTTAACAAAAGATTTAGCTATAATCAAAGAGATGAGTTACAGTTCAAAATTTGGTAAGCAAGAAAAAGATGAGTTCTTTTTTAACTTTTAATAATTTGAGATGATTGAATATTGTTTTCATTGTGGACTTGATATTGAAAAGGAAAGAATTCCTTTTGATGAAAAAATTTTTTGCTGTAACGGTTGCAGATCGGTTTACGAAATTTTGAACAGCAATAATTTGACAAATTTTTATGAACTAAATACCCGGGCCGGAATACGACCAAACGACGAGAATTCTTCTCAGTTTGATTACCTTGATTCTCCTAGTATTTTTGCAACTATTACGGATTTTTCAGAAGGTTCTACAAGTTTGGTGACCTTTAAAATTCCTGTAATTCATTGTTCATCTTGTATTTGGCTCCTGGAAAGTCTTCAGATGTTAAATAAGAATATAAAATATTCACAGGTGAATTTTACAAGAAAAACTTTGAAGATTTCATTTAATCATCAAGATTTAAAATTAAGTGAATTGGCAAAATTTTTAACTAACCTGGGCTACAAACCCTCCATAAGTTTGGAAACTGCTGACAAAAATGAAGATCACTTAGATAAATCTTTGCTTGTCAAATTGGCAATTGCCGGTTTTGGTTTTGGTAACGGAATGTTTCTCGCATTTCCGGAATATATTGGGGGTAATGATGTTTGGATGGAAAATTATAAAGGCTTATTCAGGTTTTTGATGTTTATTTTAGCTTTACCAGTTGTGTTTTATTCGGCTTCAGATTATTATAAATCTGCCTGGTATGGCTTAAAAAATAAGATAGTCAATATTGACGTACCGATAGTTCTTGGAATTTTTGTCTTGTTTGGCAGAAGTGTTTATGAGGTTTTGACTGATTATGGCGCAGGATATTTTGACACGTTATGCGGGTTATTATTCTTTATGCTTATGGGAAAAATGTTCCAGAAGAGAACCTATAGCTCATTGTCCTACGATAGGGATTATAAGTCATTCTACCCAATTGCTGTTACAAAAGTAGACTTTGGAGGGATACAGGAGAATATTTTACTTTCTGAAGTTAAAGTAGGGGATAGGATCTTGGTCCGAAACCAAGAGATAATACCTGTTGATGCCGTTCTTATCAATGGTGAGGGTAATATAGACAACAGTTTCATAACAGGAGAAAGTGAAAGCATCAGCAAGCAACCTGGTGATAAAATTTATGCCGGAGGGAAGCAGATCGGTTCATCTTTAGAGTTGGAGGTAATTAAGAATGTAGACCAGAGCTATCTTACCCAACTTTGGAACAAAGAGGCTTTTAAAAAGCATGAAACAGGATTGGACACTCTAATCAACGAAATCAGCAAATATTTCACTTTCATTATTGTAGGTATCGCAATCATTGCCGGAATTTATTGGTACTTCATCGATTTGGAAAAAATGTATCAAGTAGTTTCTGCAATTTTAATTATTGCATGTCCGTGTGCCCTAGCACTTTCATCACCATTTACATTTGGACATGTTATGAGGATCTTGGGTAGAAATAAATTTTATGTAAAAGATACTTTGACAATTGAAAAAATAGCGAAACTGGATACTATTGTTTTTGATAAAACAGGAACTATTACTGAAAGGAAAAAGTCGAATATCAAATTTGAAGGAGACATGCAAGAGTTTGATTTATTTAATGTGAAGACCTTACTGAAAAATTCAAACCATCCTCTTTCAAAATCTCTTTATGAATTTATTAAATGTAATGATGGTTATTTTCCTGTCGAAAATTTTGTTGAAATTTCAGGAAAGGGTTACGAGGGGAATGTTCGCGGAAATTTATATAAGATCGGTTCTGCAAAACATATCGGGCAAGAATCAAAAAATCTTGAAACGGCGGTCTATATAAGTAAAAACGAAAAGTTTTTGGGGAAGTTTATATTTAAAAATGAATATCGTGAAAACCTTAAAACCTTGTTTGCGAGATTAAACTTTTATAAAATATTTATTTTAAGCGGAGATAATTCTTCTGAAGAAATACAGCTGAAAGCAATCATTCCAAATGTTACCTCTATGGCATTCAATCAAAGTCCTGAGGATAAACTCAATTATATTCAAAAACTTCAGAACGCCGGAATGAAAGTTGGCATGCTCGGAGATGGATTAAATGACGCAGGAGCTTTGAAGCAAAGTAATGTTGGGATTGCTATATCTGATGATACGAATAATTTTACACCATCTTCTGATGTGATTATGAAGGGTGACAGAGTTTACAGACTTGACGATTATTTTAATGTCTGCAAAGGGTCGATTACCATCGTGAAAATGACATTCGGCATCAGTATTCTTTATAATATTCTTGGATTAAGTTTTGCTGTTACCGGAAACATTTCACCATTGTTTGCCGCTATCCTAATGCCAATGAGTTCCATTACAGTCATTTCATTTACAACTCTTTCGACCTGGATTTTGGGTCGCAGATATTTTAATAAAATGAAAAAAAAATATAGAGATAATGATTTTATTAATACCGACTTTATCTCTGCAACTTCCGCTACCGCTATCCCACAATAAAAACCAACGGAATTAGTATTGCAAAATTTCTTAAAAATTTAAATTTGTCACAATATGGAGATTCTATATTTAATGATCTTATGCAGCGTATCTTTAGCTGTTGTTTTCCTAATAATATTTATTGTTTATGCTAGAAGAGGCCAGTTTGAAGATGATGAATCTCCGGCGGTACGTATACTTTTTGACGACGAAATGAAAGAGTAGATGATCTTTCAGTGAGGATATATTGAATTTGTGTAAACAAAGCATTAACATTGGAGTTTACGACATGAAAGGAAAATTAGTCAACTCTTATCAAATATATTTTAAAGGTTCTTTTAAATTACAGTTTAAATTTTAAATTATGAAAAATTTCACTTGGGGACACGGTATTGTTTTAGCCCTTGCCTCTTTTATTATATTTATTTTATCAATGCTATTCTTGTTTCCGAACGGGCAAAAAAACTCCGAATTGGTAACTGAATATTATTATGAAGAGGAACTTCAGTACCAGAACGTTATTGATGCTAAAAAAAGAGCAGACAATCTCGCAGAAAAACCGGTTTATTCTCAGTCAGCAGACGGAATTACTCTGAAATTTCCTCAGGATATTAACAATACAAATTCTACCTTCAGTTTTGTTTTAAACAGAGTAGAAGACCAGAATTTAGACATCAAAAAGGCGATAAAATTAGATGGTAATCAGTCATTCACTATTCCTAAAGAGGTTTTAAAAGCCGGAGGTTATACTTTAAGACTGAGCTGGGCAAAAAATAAAGCCGACTACCGAATAGACTATGATGTGATATGGAAATAGCATTGATCATATCTGAAATTGTTTAGGCTTTGCATCCGGCTTTCACTGTGTTGGAATATTAGGTTCTTATTCATTATAAAAAGTTTATTTCAATAAGCAGTTTTGCAATAGATTATGTTATTTTTTACCAATTGTTAATTGCTGAGCATCAATTGATTTGGAACTTTGTAAAAAGAATTAGAAAATGAGTAATAAAAAAGTATTATTAACAGGTGTTACAGGATTCTTAGGTTCTCACACAACTATTCAACTTTTGAATAAAGGCTTTAATGTAATTGGAACATTGAGAAGCAAGGATCGAATTAGTTCTATTAAAGAAACAATAGGAAAATACTCGACGAACATCAACAATCTAACTTTTGCAGAGGCCGACTTAAGTGATGAAGAAATCTGGCTTGATCTTACAAAAGATGTAGATTATGTACTGCACATTGCTTCACCTTTTCTTCGCGAGCTTCCTAAGCACGAAAATGATCTGATCGAGCCAGCTAAAAAGGGTACGTTAAATATTTTGAAAGCCGCTACTGCTAACAGTGTAAAAAGAGTAGTTATGGTTTCTGCATTGGGCACCATAACCTATGGTAAAACAAAAGAGGAATTGAGTGCTGTCTTTGATGAAGATGATTGGACAGATGAATCAAATCTTAAAGATACGACAGCTTATTATAGAAGCAAAACTATTGCTGAAAAAGCGGCATGGGATTATCTTGATGAAAAAGAATCGAAATTAGAATTCACTACTATTTGTCCGGCTGCTATTTTAGGACCCGTAATAGATAATGATTATGGCACATCTGCAAATATTATCATAGGCCTTCTTAATGGAAGTCTTCCGGCGTTGCCTAAAATTGAGTTCGATATTGTAGATGTTCGATCTGTGGCTGATCTATTAGTAAAAGCTATGGAGATGCCACAGGCTGCAAATAATCGATACATTGCATCTGCAGGGCATTACAATTATAAAGAAATCGCACAAATCCTAAAACAGGAATATCCTGAAAGAACAATACCCACTTTTGTACTTCCTGATTTTATTACAAAAATATTTTCTATTTTTCAACCACTATTGAAACCTGTGTTACTTGAAAATGTAAAACGAAAAATTGACTCTAGCAAAGCTGGAATAGAGTTACACTGGGAGCCGCTATCTGCTAAAGAAGCCATACTCTCGTGTGCTAAAAGTGTATTGGAGAATAAAATTGTAGTTTAAATGGAAAAATTAGTAATAGCATTATCATTTGGCGGTCTTCTTTCTGAAAAAGATATTAAAATTGTTGCCGATTCTTTTCGAATAAAAAAATTAAAATCGGAAGAATATTTTCAAGAATCTGGAAATACGGCCGATAAACTAGTATTTATAGAGAGGGGAATCTTAAGGGTTTTCTGTACGGATGAAAAAGGTAATGACGTAACAAAATATTTCATTAGAGAAAACCAGTTCTTTGCAGATATGATCAGTTATTATTCTGCACAACCTGCTACCGATTCTATTGAATCCGTCATATCATCAGAAATATGTTGGATCTATTTCACAGATTTTGAAAAATTACTGCGTGAAATTCCAAATCTCGTTATTTTTTTCAAAAGTGTTTCAGAATCTACACTCTTGAATAAATTGCGAGACAATGATTTTTTAAACTTTGGAAGTGCAAAAACCAAATATCTTGAATTTGTCAAGCGCTATCCTGAATTAAGTTTGCAAGTTCCTCAGCAACACATCGCCTCCTATCTGAAAATTACTCCACAATCATTAAGTAGAATCAGAAAGGAAATTTTTAGATAATATGGTACAATGCAAAAAAGATATGGCTGTGAATAATGTATAAACATTTGTCAGTAAAACCATAATGTTGAATAGTCTTTGTGTTTAAAATAGCGCATTTGGCTAGGAAGTAAAATTTATCTTTAAAAGATTTTTATTATAAATAATTGTATGCTTGATATATGTAATACAAATATAAAGGCTGTCTTTTTTGATGTTGACGGTACATTAATAAGTTTAAAAACCAGAACAATTCCCGAGTCTGCTCAAAAGGCAATAGAAAGACTTCGCAAAAAAGGAATTAAAGTCATTGTGGCAACAGGCCGCTCTATAAATGATCTCGGACATATAAAAAATATTGAATTCGACGGCTTTCTAACATATAATGGAGCTCTTTGTATAACAACTGACGGTCATGTAATGCATAGACAGTCTATCGACTCTAATGATATCAAAAATTTGGTTCATTATTCAGAAAGGTCAGCGCTTACGTTTACATTGATGTACGAAGATAAAGTGAAAATAAGTGCAGTGAGTCCGCAAGTTGTTGAATTGTATACTCATCTAAATCTACCGGTGCCACCTTTGTACGATAAAGATGATCTAGATATAGAAAATGTTTTGCAAGTCAGCATTTTTATAGACCCTGAGAATGAAGAATCTTTTATGCAGAAAGTGATGCCAAATTCACTGTCGTCAAGATGGACACCTTTGTTTGCACATGTTAATCCAGGTGGCGTAAGTAAGCAAAAAGGGATACAATATTTTTGCGAACATTTTAATATTGATGTATCTGAAACAATGGCTTTCGGCGATGGTGGAAATGATATTTCTATGCTAAAATTTGTGAACATAGGTGTGGCGATGGGAAATGCTGGAGAAAATGTTAAAAAAGTAGCTGATTTTGTTACCGAAGAAGTTGATAATAATGGAGTAGAAGCTGCATTATTACATTATGGTCTTTTAAGCTAAATATGGCAATTAATTTTTATATAGAAAGGTGAATTTATTGTTATGTACTGTAAGCTAGTATAGTAAAATTTTAAATAAACTATACGGTTTCATTTTTTGATAATCATTTTCTTTTTAAAAAGTTCTTCGAGTTCCGCAATCTCCTTCGTGTAAAAAGTTTTTTTTCTTGTCCCGAAGTACAATGTATTTTCTAGAGGATTGTTACCCTCCCAGATCAATTTGATTTTATTTTCATTAATTGCTTCATAGCAAAGAAAATCAGGAACTACCGAAAATCCTTTACTATTACTTAACCCTCGTATTATTGAACAAATATTCGGAACAATAAAATTAGGGTTAAAATCGGGCAATCCATTAAAATGTTTTAACCAGAAATGTTTTAGATGTTCCATATCGGCTGCAGTACTATACCATAATTGTTTTTTCAAAAACTCTGTGGCTTCTTTATAATTCCCGTTAGCAAATAGTTCTTTAAGATTGTCAGTCTCTGTTTCGCTTCCAGCAATAAGAACAATTCTTTCTTTTGAGAATGCCTTATATTGAAGATTAGGGAGAGTAGAAGGCTGATGCGTTACGACCAAATCAACAATACCATTATCAAGATCATGTTCCATCTGGCGGTAATCTCCAAACTTTATAATTAAATTGAAAGGTAATTGATCCATATTTTCTTCAAGCGTAAACTGAAAAGTTTCAAAACACATTCCTACAGATAGGGTAAACCTCTCATCCAAAGACCTTTTATGGAAATGCTTTTCTCCAACATCTAATTTTTCCAGCGGATCCAATATAAAATTATAAAGTATTTTTCCTTTTTCTGTGGGAACCATTTTCTTGACAGCCCTATCAAAAAGCTTGTATCCTATAAAGTTTTCTAAAGAAGACAAGTGTAAGCTTGCTCCAGGTTGAGATATGAAAAGCAGCTGAGCAGCGGCAGATAAGGTTCCTGTTTCATATACTGCTTTGAAAGTTCGCAGCCATTCCAGATTCCATTTCATTGTAATTGATTTTGAATATAAATTTAACTGATTTACTGGATATTATATTTTTTGATGTATATCAAACATATACACAGTCCAATTAATGTCATTCCTGCACCAACTAATGAAGGGTAAGAATATGACAGACCAAATAATAGAGGAATTCCTCCTAAGTATGCGCCTAATGCATTAGAAATATTAAATGCTGCTTGCATAAATGATGACGATATCATCTCTGAACCCGGTGCCTCTTTAAACATTAAAAGATTAGCGGGAGATATTAATGAAAATGAAAGCGCACCACAAAGAAATGTAAAGACGTAGCTTATAAATTTATAATGAGAGAAAAAGAAAATAATTATAAGTATTATTGATGTTACTATTAAAATTGTAATTGCTGCTTTGGCCGCACCAATTTTGTCACAAAGATATCCTCCCAACAAATTCCCTGTTACCATTCCTGCTCCCGCTAATATCATTACGTACGGAACATTATCAATACTGATTTGAGATACTTCAGTTGTCAATGGAGAAATGTAGCTAAGCCAAGCAAACAGTCCACCGAATCCTGTTGCTGTAATAAAAATTACGTACCAAATTTGAGATTTTTTTAATATTAATAGTTCACTTTTAGAACTACCTGAATCATTCTTTGAGCCAATATTTGGCAATAATAATATTATAAGGGTAGAGGATATAATTCCAATAATACTAACGATTGCAAACGCCCAGTTCCATCGAAATACGTGCCCAATATATGTCATTAAAGGTACCATTGCAAGATTTGCTAAAGTTAATCCTGAAAACACCATTGATATATAACGCGCTTGCTTTCCTTTCTTAGCTAAGCCTGAGGCTACTACAGTACTGATTCCAAAAAAAGCACCATGTGGCAACCCAGACAAAAAACGTGAAATAAGCATCAGAGAGTAAGTATTTGCAACAGCTGATAATCCATTAAATACAGCAAAAAGTAACATTATTGTAAATAAAACTTTCTTTGGAGGATATTTAATAGTTAACAAAATGATTATTGGTGCACCAATTACCACTCCCATCGCATAGGCAGATATAAAATGTCCTGCCTCAGGAATAGTGATTTTTAAAGCTTTAGCAATGTAAGGAAGTAGTCCCATTATCGCAAACTCAGTTGTTCCGATCCCCAATCCTCCCACAGCAAGAGGTAGTATTCTCTTGTCAAAAAATTTATTGTTCATAAACTTAAATAGATTTCTATATTGAGTTTGCAAATTTCAATGAGAATTACCTATTATACAAATTATTTAAATGTCGGTTATGTATTAGAATTATAATAGGTAGAATATATTTGAGCAATAATTTGGTTGAAAGTCATACCAAAGTTTTAATAGAATGGAAGCCAGCTCGTACAACAAAATGGTAAAGGTAATGCGGAACACTTTTTTAAAATAAAAATCGGTCATTTGGACTAAACTTAGCACCTAAGTTCATATTTATTGGTTATGCATTACCGTAAAATTGTCTCCTAAAGGCTTCGGGTGTCATATTTGTATATTTTTTTAAGAATTTTATAAAATAAGAGGTGTCAAAAAAATTAAGCTCCATCGCTATATTAGCTATTGAAAGTTCATAATTTATCAATAATCTCTTGGCTTCCAATAATATTCTTTTCCTAATTATTTCTCCAGCCGGCATATTAAATTGCTCTTTGCATAAAAAGTTAAGATGATTTGAAGTTATGTATAACAAGGGTGCATAATCACGTGGTAAACGTAAATCTTTAAAATTATCTTCAATAAGATCGAGAAATTGCTTCAATAAAATATAACTATGATTATTTCTGAGTGCTCCTAATCTTTCTTCAGGTAATTCTCTGCTAACAAGAATAAACAACTGAATCATTTTTGAGGCAATCATTAATGGTGTGAATTGAGTTATATTGGCTAATTCCTGAAGAATATTCTCGAAAATTTCTATAATTTTTGTCCTCTGCGCCGTTTTAATTTCCAGCATTTGAATACTTGAAAAAACGTCAAAAAATGTAAACTGATCGAGAATACATGAGCTCAGAGATAATTGATTAAAAAAAATATCGGAAAAATTTATTACAAAACCACTTGATGCAGAAGAGTTTTATGAATTTCCAAAAGACCTTTTGGAATACAAGGAAAACTTTCTGAGTAGGGAGAAGCTGATTTACTTAAAAATTTACTTCTTAAGAATACTCCTTCGGAGCAGCGTACTCAGAAAATGTATGATAAAATGGTTTTAACGCCACGTCTTACCGCTTGGTATGGTGACCCTAATTCCTATGATCTGGAAGGAAGTGTATCTGGCGCTAACCCTTGGACACCTGAACTGTATGCTTTAAAAGAAAAAATAGAAAAAGAATTTGGATATCGATTCAATGGTGCTTTGCTAAATCTTTACCGGAATAATAATGATTCAGTTGCGTGGCATAGAGATAAAGAAAGCCGATATGGAAAACGACCGGTTATTGCCTCGATCACTATAGGGGAAACACGAAATTTTGATTTCAGAAAAAAAGATCATCATCAAAGCAAATACAGCTTACCGCTTCCTCACGGCTCACTCCTCATCATGAAGGGTGATTTACAGGAAAACTGGGAACATCGAATTGCTAAGTCTAATATTCCGATGAAAGAGCGCATTAACCTGACATTTAGGTTAATTAATGAGTTATGATATAGAATTGGATTTTTTTCATACACTTAAAGATAAAGAGTAAAAGAATTGTGTACTAATAAAGCTAGCAATTCCCAGCAAATATTAATATAAAGAATGCAATTATAAATTTGATTAGTACATTTCAAATATATAATTGCATTCTTTTAATTTTCGAAGGATTATAACATTTAAAATCCGAAAATTTTAAATATAAGTAAGTAATTAGAACTATTTTTCCTTTTCAAGATTATTTTATTTTAATTGAAAATTGATTAATTGGTAAGCGAACTTTTTTTGCCGATGATAGATAATCATTTGCAGCATCCCTGTAGCCCAGAGAAACGATAACCGATGCATGAAGGTTCTTTTCCGATAATCCTAAAACTTCGTCAAATAATTTTGGATCAAAGCCTTCCATCGGTGTTGCATCCACTTTGAGTTCTGCGGCAGCTATCAATGCTGTGCCTACACCGATATAAGCCTGTTTACTAGACCAGATGGCGTTTTGTTCCTGAGTTTGGGTGGAGAAATGGCTTATAACAGCTTCTTTCAATATATTAAGTTCTCCTTTTTCCAATCCGCGCTCTCGCTCCATCATTTCAATATATTCTGTAATATAGTCGTTTGTAATATTATTAAATGCAGCAAATACTAATAGATGAGAGGAAGCATGGATCTGTTCATTGAATGAGCCTTCAGACAATCTTTGTCTCACTTCAGGATTGGTTATAACAAACAAACGATAAGGCTGGATCCCACAGGAAGATGCACTGAGATTGATGGCTTCAATAATCTTGTCAATTTTGTCTTCGCTGATTATTTCCTCTGAATATTTTTTGGTAGCATAACGCCATTTTAAATTGTTGATCAGTTCCATTTTGATATTATATATTTAGATGGACAAAGTTATAATTTCATTGTGTACCTTTGTAACCAAGTGACAAAAAGTTATAGTGACAGCCGAGTAACCAAGTGAATGGTATGAAACAAGAATTTGATTTAATAAAAGATTGCAGCCAAAAAATATTGGCGATTAATGATACAATGGAAATTTTAAATGGAAGGTGGAAAATGTCCATTATTGCTTGTCTATGCTACAAACCAATGCGGTATTCCGAACTTCTGAAAGAGGTTAAAGGAATTTCTGGCAAGATGCTCAGTCGTGAGCTGAAGGATTTGGAAATTAATGAATTAATTGAACGCCATGTGTTATCTACAACACCTGTAGCTGTAGAATATGAAATTACCGAATATGGCAAATCACTTAAAGAATTGACCAGTGTAATAGCAGACTGGGGTCTTAATCACAGACAGCGTATTATTTCCGGAATAAAGAAATTAGGTTAAACTTTAAGAATTATTTATTGCCTTACTCCCCCCAATCAAAAAGAAGGCTTACAGGCCTTCTTTGAAAATTTAAATTTAAAATATATAAAAAGTATTTCAGTGACAAATTGGGATTTTATCATTTCATAAATCATTCATTTAGCGGCAGGAAATAATTTTCACATGAAAAATAGAAAATATAGCCAGAATCAGCTCGCTATTTCATCCTGTTCCTCTGCATCAGGCTTCTCCAATTGGTCTGCAAATAAAGATGATACAATTCTTTCAGCTGCTGTATCACAGAAATCGAGGCCTGAATAATCAGGATTTAGACCGCCGATCAGAGGCACTGCCATAATGTAGAGTCCGCTGATAATTTCACCGTATGAATTCATAGCCTGGAAATAATCATTGATTTCCAATCCTGGGATCCGTAAATAGTAATTATCGTTGTAACCTTTGTAAACTTGTCGGTTTCCCTCCGATAACAATGCAGCTGCATTTTCATTATCCTTAAAGCTTAAATAGGCTTGACTTAATAAGTTATCTTTTTTGATGCCTTCAAAAGGAAAATCTTCATAGTTAATAGGTTGCTGTCCGATGGCATCAATAAAGATGGAATAATGTTTTTCTAATATTTGCTGATTTTCGGAGGTATAATGATAAACTGCTCCGGATTCTTCATGCGGAACAACTTTGCTGTCTTTATCCACCTGGATCAGATCAATCAATCCTGCTTCGTATAGTGATATAATCTCTCTGTACGAAGATTGAGGAAGTGATGCAATGATTACGGAGATCAACGGCATCATGCTTTTTCTCAACCGCAGCATATCTTCGGCAGAAAAGTGTTTGGCAGGATAATTCATCGCATAGCTGAAGTCGGCAAGCATTTCTTTCCAGCTTATCGGCTGCTGGCGGTCAATGGATTTTTCTGCCTCCCTGTATTCTGCTTTAAAAAGATCGAAGCTGTCAACTTCTTTTCTTAACTCCAGCATGTGTTCTGCAAAATCTTCGATGTTGAGATTCTTTATCTTCTCATAGAAGTCAGGATCTTTTTCTTTCAAAGGTTGCTTAAAATTGAGATCAAATACATAGTCAAGATCAACAAAACCACCGTGGCAGCTTTTATAATCATAAATATCTTTCATGGACATCAGCCAGGAACTCGAGTAGGCTTCTCCATCCGAGTGAAACCGCAGTGCGGGCAGAAAACCTCCTGTTGAAAATAAGGTGATCTTAAAGTTTTCAGATCCCTCATGAAGTTCATAGGTGAGTTTCCCGTCTTCATGGCTTACATAAGTTCCGTTAAGCCTTGCCAGTGTTTTCACGGCATCGACTGCAGTAAGTGAGGTGCCCCTGATTGCAACATGACCATTGAGTTCCGCTGTAAATTTGGATGGAGGATAGGGGGAATCGAACCATCCCTTCACCTGTTCTTCATATTTCTTCGGCCATGAATGCCCTGTGCAGAGAATAACGATGTCTACGTAAAAAAGATCTTCAGAATTTGTTGATATTGTATATTGATTATCATTATTAAACGCTATATCATCCACCGTACAATTTGTCTTTATAACTACAGTACAGCCTTCTTTTCGGACAGTTTTGATATACCAATGAAATAAAAATTCAAGATAGTTGCCCAAGACCAACCTTGGAATCACTTGATTAACGTTAAAGACGCCGTTGGAATAAAAATCCGGAAATTCATGGGGCGGATGCTTGGTGATATAGTCTTCAAAGTTGATTTCAAAATCAGGAAGTTCTGAGGCAGAAATATTCGCCACATGTTCTTTATTAGAGCCATTCTTTCCGTAAGGCATCCCAACGCCCAGCCTGTCATTTTTTTCGAAAATGGTGATAGTATTCGGATACTGTTTATTTTCAACGATATGTTTCAGTATCATCAATGCTGCGGGTCCGCCTCCGATCAATGTGATAGATTGAGAGTATATATGTTGCATTCAGTTCAATTTACCTTTATAAATTCAAAATATATTCCAGAAAGTCAAGAGTATGATGCTTCAGAAGAATTTTAAAGTTATGGTGAAATCATACAAGGTTTTGAGAGTCTGGATTTACCTATTCTCTCCTCACTATATTAGGCATAATTTATGCAAGACCAGTAATAACATCAAAAAATAAAACTTATGAAAAATTTACTTTGGTTAGTCGCTGTTATATGTATAATAGCTTGGGTATTAGGAATGGCTGGTGTGATTCCAGGAATGGATACAGGGGGATTAATCCATACGCTTTTGGTTATTGCCATCATCGTTGTACTGTATAATATTATTTCGGGCAGAAAACCACTCGATTAGATTGATCTAAGAGATTAACTAAACATTTGTAATGTTATTAGAGTCATAATTACTGTCTGACTTTTATGAAATAAAAATATCAAAAGCGGAAACTCCTGCTTTTGATATTTTGTTTAAAGAGATTAATTAATCACTGTAAAATAAATTTTATTAAAACAGCCGGGTATTAATTCTTTTGGTAAAGAATTTGATTTTGCTGAACCATAAAAATTATAATTATGAGCTTTGATATTTCCTTTTTTGATTTTAAAAATCTCTCATTACAAGATCAATATTCCATAGTTGATTCTTATGGTCTCATTACTAACAAAAGAGAAATAAAGGATTTAACTTTTGTCTCCTACCAGTTCCATTATTTTTCGGTAGAAATTACTTACACGTCGCATGATGAAAAAATTGCGGGGTTGAATGCCTACCAGCATAGATTTGAAAGAGCCATGTTTATATAGTTACGTAAACACATCTTTTTATAATATCATCAACTTTTATATAAGTCGCTAATATAAAAGACCAAAGTATTGCTTTGTCAGCAGAAGCAGTACCTAATAACTTCTCACAGTAAAATTAAAGCGCTACGCGATCATGCTAAAGCTTAATTTAATTATTAAACCAAAACCTTAAAACCTTCTTTTTATAAGAAGGTTTACATACGCCCGAGCTGTTTGTTTTTATACGGATCAATTTGACCTATACTGATATCATCAAAAGCTGTTTTTATTAAAATGGCTGTTACTTAATGTCTATATGATGCACCAACAAAGAACTGTCTTTCCGCAGAATGTTGTAAGCCGTAATTGATTCCTGCATCAAATTTCAGGTCTTTCGCAGCTTCCACCTGAATAGCAGCATTAATATAATTAGAGAATTGGTGGGCTTTAAAGTCATAGGTATAATAGGTTTCAGCAATGCCATCAATATTTTTAGTCAAAGAATGGCTGAGGGTTAAGGTCTGTAAAAATTCAGTATGCATAGACGGCTGATCCTTATCTTTCAATCGGTCTGCTTCTACCTGAAATCCCAGATTCCATTCACCCGGCAGCTTGTAAAGCATTGGTACAATCAAACCTCCTTCCAGTTTACTTTCTGTATCATAATGAGAAGTCGGAAATTTAATATACGGCAGGATTGCCATAACAAAATTTCCTTTATCATTACCAATGATATTCTGTTTAACTCTTAGATTAATATCTCCAAATCCATTTGATTTAGAAATCTCTCCTGAAGTAAAATCAGTCTGCTTCTGCATTCCATAGGTCTGAAATCCGATCTGTACCGCAGTAGAGCCGGTTACTCCGAGCTTGATATTCCCCTGATTGATCAGCAGGGTATGTGTTTTCTGTGATTCAGATGTTTCTCGTACTGATCTCATTAAATCCGTTTCATATTGAAAATGTCCCGCGTCCACAGTATAAGGAGATTCGGTCACATCCGGCCGATCGGTTTCCATGTCACGCATTTCAGCTCTTGGAACAGGATTAAATAAAGAGAATTTTTTTTGAGATTTCTGCTGTCCATAACATATGTTTGAAATAAATACCGCAGAAAAAATACATAAAGACCAATAATAATGTCGATTCATAGCTTTTTTCTCAAAGCTGTACAAAATGTGTACTAAAACTTGTTCATTTCATTAAATATGCTGTTTATTTTTAATAGTCCAAGAAAGTATATATAAGTGATAATTATTATATTTATACAATGATGAACAAAACATGTTTCAGTTAAAAAGCGGACATTATTAACAGAGAAGAAGTTGATGAATTTGAATATATTCTCCTAAAAGCTGCATCTACAGCGAACTGAGAAAATGTATGACAAGATGATGTTAAAACCACGATTAACCGCTTGGTATGGTGATGTAAAATCTTATGATTCAGCTGATCATAATACAACTTAAAGAATAATATCAATGTTCTAAGATTCTTTAATTGTTACTTGTTGATCGTACAATAATTTTTTCCTGCCATTTTCCATTCTATTCCCCAATGGTGCAGGTCAAGGATAATTTTCAAAAGTTGTGCACCTTTATCTGTGGGAGTGTAACGGATCTGCTTGGGCGTGGTGTCTTCTATATTTTCCGAAGTGACTAAATATTCATCCTTTAATTCCTTCAACCGGGTACTTAAAACCTGATCCGACAAATTGGGAAATGCTTTTTTCAGCGTACTAAATTGAGATAGCCCTTCGGCGATAGAATAAAGAATTTGCATTTTCCAGCGCAATGATATGGATGCTAAAACATCATTGACATCGCAGGCTTCAGCTAGTGTATGTAAGTTTTCAGTGTTGGACGATAATTCTTTTCTTGGTGTTGCCATATTATTTCTTTATTGCTCATTTTGGGATGAGTTATTGTCAGACTAAGGGAGCGAGGGTACTTTTGCGATGTTAATCCAACAATGTAAAATTAGAAAAAATGAAACAATTAAAAACGTTATGGACATTGCTTTTTCTATTAAGCAATCTAATCTTTTTACAAGCTCAGAAAAAAGATTACAAGGCAACATTTGTTCTTGTACACGGAGCATGGCACGGTGGGTGGTGTTGGCAGGAAGTTGACCAGGATCTATCAAAAAAGAATTATAAAGTATATACACCGACGCTGACTGGTTTGGGTGAGAGAAAACATCTTATAAATGAGTCTGTAAATATAGAGACCCATATTCAGGATATTGTCAATTTGATCGAAATGGAAGATTTAAACGACGTTTATCTTGTAGGACACAGCTATGCAGGAGCAGTAATAGAAGGTGTTGCAGACAGAATTCCTGAAAGATTGCACAAATTGATCTTTTTAGATGCTATGCTTTTTGAAAACGGCCAAAGTCCGATATCAATGCAGCCTGAAGCGGTTCGGAAGATTCAAATGGAAAATATAAGGAAGAAAGAAAATTTCAAACCTTTCGATGTCGCTCTGTTTGGAGTTACAGAACCCAAAATGGTATCATGGGTAGAGAAAAGACTTACACCACAACCTTTTCAGACTTTTTCACAAGAACTACATTTAAACCACAAATTTGGAAATGGTCTGCCCCTGGTTTATATTGCATGTACATCTCCACAATTACCGATTATGAAGGAAATGAGTGAAAAAGTAAAATCGGATAAGAAATTGAAGTGGAAGTATTTGGAGCTTGCCACAGGACATGATGCGATGCTTACCGGACCTGAGAAATTATCTGAGATGTTTGTCGGCCTCGTAGATTAAGTGTTATTTCAGTGTATGATATGTTGAAACAAAGAGGCCCATTACAGGCTTCTTTGTTTAATTATCAGAAGATCTTCTCACAAAACCAGAATTTAAAAATTTAAAGTATTTAGATTGATTGGCGAGTAGGAGATTTTACTTTATAAAAAAGGTACTGTGAAATTGGTTCGCCTAATCATTAGCGGATGTGCACCAGCGGATTTTAAAGCCTTTAAGAATTTCATAATGTTCAATCTTACTGCTTACCGTTCTCAGTAATTCCATATTCCAGCCCCCATTTGTAAAGTTCATTGATACTGATTTCCAACTTTCTTCCCTTGGGAGTCAATGAGTATTCCACGGTGGGCGGAACCGTTGCAAAGGCCTTGCGGATGACAATACCATTTTCTTCCATATTCTTCAGTTCCTTTACCAGCATCCTGGTACTTATTCCGGGTATCATCCTCTCTAATTCCTTGAAACGTCTTTTATCAAAAATCAGTGCATAAATGATGGACATTGACCATTTTCCTCCAATAATATCCAAGATCTTTTGAAGTTCACATTTATTTTCAGGTTTTTTAATTTTTTCTTTTTCCATAAATATCTGGTTTGCAATAAAAGTTACATTCAGGTTATTAGTATACATTAGTGTAACTACTTGCAAAAGTAAAGTAATGGAAATAGATTTGCAACTTAATTTTAAAATATAATACAATATGTATGATTCATTAAAAGGAAAAGTTGCCTTGGTAACAGGCGGTACAAAAGGAATAGGCAAATCTATTGCTGATAAATTAAGTGCAAGCGGAGCGATCGTCGTTACAACAGCACGTTCTGAGGGAAAAGAAAATTCCAGCAACCATCATTTTATTGCTGCTGATCTTACACAGGCAGATAGCGCAGAAATCATCGCAAATGAGATTTTGGAAAAGTATGGTAAAATAGACATTATCGTTAATAATGCCGGTGCTAATTTAAGCCCGGGAGGAGGTTTTAGTACACTGGAAGATGAACATTGGCTTAAGGACTGGGAACTTAATTTTATGTCAGTCGTTCGTATTAATAAAGCCTTATTGCCTGCTATGCTTGAACAAAAAGAAGGTACCATTATCAATATTTCTACAGGAGCTGCTAAACAGCCGATCTGGGAAATGACCATGTCCTATTCATCAGCTAAGGCCGCTTTAAATGCTTACAGTAAAGCATTGGCAAATGAAGTTGGATCCAAAGGGATCAGGGTTAATATTGTTTCTCCGGGTATTGTAAAAACACCATTAATGAATGAATTCGTTGAAAACATTGCCCAGCAATCAGACATAAGCTTTGACGAGGCCTTTCAAAATATTATCAATGCTGTAGGTGTACCAATAGGAAAAATGGCAGAACCCGAAGAAATAGCTAATACGGTAGCTTTTCTTGTATCATCAGAAGCTCGATATATCACAGGAGCCAACATTTCTGTAGATGGCGGAGCATCACCAACGGTTTAATTGGTTGATGTAAATTATCAGTAATAAAATATAAGATTTATTATCTTAAACTGCGAAAGCATTGATTTGACAATTGAGTTGGATCAATGCTTTTTTCATGAATGAACCTTGCCGTTTTTTCCAAAATTTAAAAATCTTTTCGGTACTACGAAAAAGTAGTGATTTTATCCCATTCTGAATACTCAACTTTACCCCAATAAAGCTGATCAGCTGTTCACTTCATTTTAACATCAAAAATCACGGTTATGAATATCGAGAGAACAGAATTTATGGCATGGATGGAAAGGATCATGGAACGATTCGACATCCTCAAGGAACACATAGTAACAAAACAATCCAGATTTATAGAAATCGACGGCGAGCAGCTGCTCGACAATCAAGATGTATTGCAGCTCCTGAAAATTAGTTCAAGGTCTTTGCAACGCTACCGCACTGATAAAAAACTGCCCTATTACACGATCAGTGGCAAGCTTTACTACAAGCTGTCCGATGTCCATCAACTCATCAGGAACAGCCTAAATTCAAAGAATGCATAAAGACAAAGACAGTCAAATCATTCAGAACGATTCCCAATTTAATATGCCAGGTCGGTGTCCTCCTATTTTTCCACCATAAAATTTTAAAATGTTAAACGATGGAAGATAACCAACCTAACATTAACAATGAAATCAAACCGGCAGCAGATACCTTATTGGTATTGAACATCCACAACAACAAAATTGAGATGGTCAAGGGAGTCGATAAAGAAGGAAATCTCCAGAAAGTTCCTCCGGAAAACAAAAAAGAAAATGACCAGCTCATCAGGGTCGATAAGCACGGCGATATTTTCTCCAACTTCTTTTCCAACTTTTACCGGCAGCTTAAAAACCCTACGCATTTCAATTTCTTTAAAGTTTCGGAGTATGATGCTGTCGATACCGCAAAGGACCTTCAGAACTATGTCGATCAGGCATCACCTGAAGAAAAAGAAAAGCTCAAGGAATATGAAATTTTACCCAAAGATAACAACCCATTAAAAAATCAGAAAACAATGGAAAACAACACAGAAAATCAGGAATACCGTTTCCAGCCGGAGCAGATCGACTGGAAAACGATGGAAAAATTCGGGCTTACCCAGGAGAAGCTTGAAAAGATGAATGCTATGGATCCTCTATTGAGAGGCTACAAGACCAATACTTTGATCCCTATTACCATTAATCTCGGCGCTGCTGTGAGCAAAATGGACGTCAGGCTATCTTTACAGGAAGGCGATACAGGGGATATCGGCATTAAGCTTCACAGCATCCGCAGAGAACCCAATCTTAACCTCAAGTTCTTGGGACACGAGTTTAGCGAAGAAGACAAAAAGAACCTGATGGAGAGTGGCAATATGGGAAGAGTAGTGGATCTGGTCAACCCTAAGACCGATGAGATCATTCCCTCCATCATCAGCCGTGACCGCCTGACCAATGAACTGGTGGCTTACAGAGCTGAGTATATGAAGATCCCTGACGAAATCAAAGGAATCAAATTAGACGAGCATCAAAAACAAACCCTGCTAGAAGGCAAGCCTCTTTATCTCGAAGGGATGACCTCTACTAAGGGAACCAGCTTCGATGCTACCGTGCAGTTCAATGCAGATAAGCGCTATGTCGAATTCATATTTGACAACAACCAAAAGCAGCAGCAAAGCCAGTCTCAAAAAGAAAGCAATCAACCAAGCCAAAATCAAAATAAAAACAGCGAACCGCCAAGAATTTTCAGGGATAAGGAACTGGATGACAAGCAATATGAGAAATTCAAGGCAGGAGAGACAGTCTATGTCAACGGTCTTGTGGACAGTAAAGGCAAAGAATACCAAGGCTATATTACCTTCAACAAAGAGACCGCCAAAACCGACTTCTCATTTACCAATCCTAACAAGCTCAGGGAAAAAGCCCAGCCATCAGAATCCCACAAAACCCAAACGGCAGTTAACACCGATGGCAAAACCAATGAAGCGACGAAGAACATCAAAGAACCGCTTCAGTCCAAACAGCAGGAACCTGTCAACAAGCAGCAACAGGAGCAGCAGAAAAAGCCAGCCAGATCAAGAGGAAGGAAAATGTAATGGAAACTCCATTCAATTCAGAATCTTCAATCTCTCAAGTATAAATCAACCGTAACCATCATCAAATTAAAATCTATGAAAGCCATTATTGCAGAAAAACCAAGTGTTGCCAGAGAAATTGCCCAAATACTCGATGCCAACAACAGAAAAGACGGCTACTTTGAAGGAAACGGCTATTGTGTGACCTGGGCATTAGGACATTTAGTATCATTGGGAATGCCGGAAGATTATGGCATAAGAGGCTTTGACAAAGCCTCTCTGCCTATTTTTCCTAACCCTTTCATTCTCACTCCAAGAATGACAAAACAGGCCAAATCAAAAAAACATCAGCCAGACCCTTCTGCCTTAAAGCAGCTTAAGATCATTAAAAATGTCTTCAGTCAATGCACGAGCATTATCGCTGCGACCGATGCAGGAAGGGAAGGCGAACTGATCTTCCGGTACATCTATGATTACCTCCAATGCAGCAAACCATTTGAAAGGCTCTGGATCAGTTCACTCACTGAAAAAGCGATACAGGAAGGATTTAAAAACCTGAAACCCGGTTCAGATTTCGATGGCCTTTATGATGCTGCAAAAGCCAGAAGCGAAGCTGACTGGCTTGTCGGCATCAATGCTACCCAGGCATTAAGTATCGCAGCGAACAATGATGTCTATTCCTTAGGCAGGGTTCAGACCCCAACCTTAGCATTGATCTGCAAAAGATTTCAGGAGAACAGGGATTTCAAACAGAAGACGTACTGGCAGATCCAGTTACAACACAGAAAGGACTATTTAAATTTCACCAGTCTTTCCAATCAGCAGTGGGAAGACAAAAAACAGGCAGAGCAGGTTTTAAAAGCCATAGAGCGGGAGGGGAGAACCACTGTAGAAGATGTGTCCATCAACACTGTAAAAGAACAGTCACCCTTACTGTTTGATTTGACAGAACTTCAAAAAGAAGCCAACCGAAAGTTGGGATTATCAGCAGATGAAGTGTTACAAACTGCACAAAGTCTCTATGAAAAAAAGTTCATCACCTATCCAAGAACCGGAAGTAAATATATTCCCCAAGACCTCTGGTCAGAAATCCCTGAACTCCTAAGAATACTCAATCAAACTGACACATTCAAGCCAGCCATATCAACTCTAAAATTCGGCAACTTCAATAAACGTATCGTGAATGATCTCAAGGTCACAGACCATCACGGATTATTGCCCACCACCAAAATCCCGTCCGCTTTAACCGCCAGTGAAAAAGCTATCTATGATATGATTGCCTTCCGACTATTAGAATCTTTATCAGAGCATTGCTCCAAAGAAGTCAGCCACATCACTATCAAAGTACACCATTACGAATTCATCATCAGAGGTTCTAAAATACTTCACAAAGGCTGGCGCGCAATCAAAGGCCTATTGTCTGATGAAGCCAGTACAAACCAAGATAGCAACAGCAATGACAAAAGCAGTCATAACAAAAGCTACAATAACAATTCAGAAGAACCCAATCTCATTGAACTGCCAGAATTCAAAAAAGGTGATGAACTTAAAATCTCATCAACAGAACTACAGGAAAAACTGACCAGCCCTCCAAAACTATATACCGAAGCTGACCTTCTTTCTGCTATGGAAAACGCAGGAAGACAAATCGAAGATAATAAGGAACAGCAAAAAGCTTTAGCGAATATCGGCATCGGTACACCAGCTACAAGAGCCTCTATTATCGAAACCTTAATCAACAGAAATTACATCACCAGAAAAAGCAAAACATTGGTCCCAACTGACAAAGGCGAAAAGGTATATGATCTAATTAAAGAACAAAAGATTGCCAATGTCCAGATGACAGCAGAGTGGGAGATGGCACTCCATCAGATTGAAACAAGAGAACTCAATTCACATCAGTTTCTCAGCAACATCAAAAACTACACTAAGGAAATCACCCAAGACCTCTTATCACTCAACATTCCTCAAGAAAACATTCCTGAACTCAAATGCCCCAAATGTCGGAAGCATAACCTTATCATTAAAGAAAAGATTGTTAAATGCCCAGATGAACATTGCCAATGGATCTTATTCCGACTGATATGCGGTGTACAGCTCAGCATCAATCACATCACTTCTCTCATAACAGCAGGAAAAACACCGCTCATCAAAAATATGAAAAGTAAAAACGGTAAAAAGTTTGAAGCTTATATATTGTTAATGGATGATTTTGGTATCTCGTTTAAGTTTCAAGATTGATAGTTGAATACAATAAAGAGTAAATACTTAACTACCAGATTTTTATGTTGTATTTTGTAATAACTATGAATCTTTTATTGAGTTTATTTATATTGTAAGAAAAATTTATGGCAGAAATACAGAGAAATAGCACAGGGCTTTCTGGTGAATATTTTGTAGCAGCTGAACTCTTAAGGAGAGGATTCAGTGTTGGAATTACAATGGGAAATGCAAAAGCAATTGATATCCTTGCGGAAAAAGATAATAAACAATTTATTATTCAAGTCAAAGCAATTTATAAAAGAAAAAATGTTGGATGGCCTCTTATGAAAGATAGGATTAATATAAGCCATTATTACATATTTGTAAATCTCAATGCAGATATTATGTCATATCCTGATTTTTATATTGCCACAGGTAAAGAAGCTTTTGATAAATGTAAACAGTATTCAACCCGAGGAATTGTTGATCTGTCCTCACTAAATAGTTCCCAATTTCTTTCAAATTGGGATAAGTTATATTTGAGCTCTTTTGATGTGGATTAATATTTACTATTCTCAAATTTTATTGATAACATGAATTCGAAATTAGATTATTATATAAATTGTTTTATCTCTTTGCGAAGAGATTATAAAAATGGAGGGGCACCTCACAAGCCAATTCTTCTATTAAGTATTATAAAACTTTTTGAAGAAGAATATTTCAAAAGTGAGCATATTTACATAACACCAAATTTTATATCAGTATTTAAAATCATTTGGTCAAAATTAGTAGTTTCCAATCATCATGCTGTCTTTGCTATGCCATATTATCATATGAAATCAGAACCGTTTTGGAAAATTTTTGCTAATGTAGGTTTCAAACAATTGGTTGAGTCAAAAAGTCTAATGCGTACTCTTAATAATCTTTTAGTTGCAGTTAAATTTGCAACAATTGATTCTGAATTAGTGCAGCTCTTAAAAAATTATACTGAACGTGAAATCCTGAAGTCTACTATTTTGGACTATTATTTTCCCGAAACAAAGGCTAATTACAAATTTCTAGATAAAGAAGACCTTCCTAATTTATCTATTTTAAGTCATAGTACTAAAGAATATCAAGAGACAATTAAATTATTGAAAAAAAAGCTCAGAGAAGATGAGTTTCAAGAAGAAGTTTTTATAAGATGCTCAATTTTTAAAAGAGAAATCCCCAAATTATATAACAATATGTGTGCAATTTCAGGTATGAGGATTATAACCGAAAATGATAATTCTATGATAGACGCATGTCATATTGTCCCATTCGCTGAAGGTTATAATGATTCATTGACTAACGGAATTGCTTTATGCCCAAATTTACATAGGGCCTTTGATAGAGGGCTGATTTCTATATCTGATAATTACAAAATCTTGATGAGCAAGTATTTTATTGAATCTGATTCTGCATATAAATTATCTACATTTTCTGACAAACTAATAATTCTTCCAATAAACGATAAATATTATCCTGATCCCGAAAATTTATTTCACCACAGGAAACGTTTTGGTTTTAGTAATAAGTTGTAGTAGTTTTTGCAAACCTTTAATTGATAAATAAAGTTTTATTAGGCTAATAAAATATTTGATAAATTAACTTTTTAAAATTTAAATATATTATTTAAAACAATTTTGACGATTGCTTTTTTTTTGTTACTTTGTATCTAAAAACTAAATTTAAAAATGTCAGAAATATTGACAAAATCTATAAAAAAGCTTACGTTTTCTGGTCATGAAACATTTCATTGTCGACAATTATGGCTTAAAAAAGGATATGATTTTGTAAAAAAGGGATATAAATTTACTGATAATGAGTCAGTAGTTATATTAGGGGTAGGTAAAAATATGGTTTCTGCGATCAACTTTTGGATGAAAGCCTTTGGTCTGATAGATAAAGATGGAAATATTACAGAAGTAGCAGACTATCTATTTTCTACTGATGGTAAAGATCCATATTTAGAAGATGAAGCTTCATTGTGGTTGCTTCATTATCAATTGGTTAGTCAGGGACTAGCGTCCATATATGATTTAATATTTAACGATCTAAGAAAAGAAAAAATAGAGTTTACTAAAGATAATTTTTTGTCTTTTGCTGAAAGAAAGCTAAATGAATATGGCGGGCCAAACTTTAACAAAAAAACTGTTAGTACAGATTTCGATGTATTAACTAAAATGTATACTAGAACTACTGAACAAGTAAAAGATAAAGAAGATACTTTTTCGGGATTACTTACAGATCTTAATTTAATCCTGGAAGAAAAAAAATCAACTTCGTTATATTCTATTCCAAATGAGCAAAGAATTAATGTACCAGAGCAAATAATATTATATACTATTTTAGACCGGGATGATTTCCAAAATTCCATCAGTTTGAATACTATTTTTCAAGAAAGAAATCATGCTGGATCTGTATTTGCCATCAAAAAGAATTCTCTTATGGAAATATTAGAATCAATAGCAAATAATTCTAAATACAAAAAATATGGTATTACATTTAGTGATAATGCAGGAATTAAAGAGTTACAGTTTACGTCAAAACCTGATAAGTTTGATATTTTAAATGAGTACTATGGCAAATAAATTTAATACCTCTACAAACATTATTCGTGATACTAATAGAGAATTAAAGTATATTCCTACACCCAATGCTATTCGTATCAGTAATCAGATAAGTAATGATTTTAAACAAGGTTTGAGATCATTTAATATTATAGGTTCATATGGAACTGGGAAAAGTTCCTTTTTGTGGGCTATCGAACAAACACTAAAATCAAATAAGGCTTATTTTGGCTTGAACATACTACCTAATCCACAGGTTGGGTTTGTAAAAATTGTAGGCGAATATCAGTCTTTGAAAGAATCATTAGTTGATAGTTTTGGAATTGAGAGCGATAAAAACATTGCTAAAAATATATTTTCAGAGATATACAATCGCTATTACGATTTAGGTTCTAAAAACCCCCTGTTGTTCATTATGATTGATGAATTTGGGAAGTTCTTGGAATATGCTTCTCATAATGAACCTGAAAAAGAACTATATTTTATACAGCAGTTTACAGAATTTATAAATAATGCAGATCATAATATAATATTACTTACAACTGTACATCAAAATTTTGATGCTTACGCAATTCATTTAGAACCTTCACAAAGACAAGAGTGGACAAAGGTTAAAGGGAGATTTAAAGAAATCACTTTCAATGAACCGGTAGAACAACTATTATTATTAGCTTCAGAATATATTGAAGAAAAAAATTCGACTACCAAAAAAGAAAAATTTATTAACGAGATAGTAGAGTTATTAACTATTTCGAAAGCTTTTAATGCGAATGAAGATTACGTAAATAGTATTGCTAAGAAACTTTATCCATTAGACGTAATATCATCCTATGTACTGACATTATCCTTACAAAAATATGGACAAAATGAACGATCACTATTCTCATTTTTAGAATCAACGGATCATACTGGATTGTATCAGCATGGAATATTGAATGATAGTTTTTATTCAATTTCTGAAGTGTATGATTATTTAATTTATAATTATTATTCTTTCCTTAACTCAAGGTATAATCCGGATTTCAGTGCATGGAAGTCTATAAAATCTTCTTTAGAAAAAGTAGAAACATTATTTGGTGAATATCAGTCCGATTACGAAAAGATAATAAAGACGATCGGATTATTATCTATATACGCCCAGTCGGGCTCAGTGATTAATTATGATTTTTTAGTTTGCTATGCTGAAAAGAGTCTTGCTATTACAAATGCAAGAATGTTGATTGAGAATCTAGAGAATAAAAAAATAATTTTTTACAGAAATTACAACAACAGATATATCCTCTTTGAAGGAACCGATCTTGACATACCGACAGCTTTATACGAAGCAGGAAATAAGATTGATGATATTACTGATGTTGTAACATTACTTAACAAGAATTACTCTCTCCCGTCTGTACTTGCGAAGAAAGCAATGTTTCAAACTGGAACCCCACGTCTCTTTGAATATAAAATATCCTCACAGCCAATTGACATAATACCAGTAGGTGATGTTGATGGCTATATAAATTTGGTGTTTAATGAGAAAAATTTTTTTTCAGATATTCAAAAAGTATCAGAACAAAACGGAGAAGCAATACTATATTGCTATTATTTGAATTCAAGGGAAATAAAAGACTTACTTTTTGAAATAGAAAAAACTAGAAAAGTTATTGAAGAAAATCCTGATGATAGAGTAGCTGTTGCAGAGCTTAAGAATATTGTTTTACATCAAAGAAATTTATTAAATCACAAGATTCTAAATAGTTTCTTTGGGGAAAAATCATCTGTTATATGGATTTTCAATGGTGAGAAGATCGAATTGAAGTCACAAAAAGAGTTTAACTCTTTCCTTTCTTACATTTGTGAAACAGTTTATCATAAAACACCTTATTTTAATAATGAGCTAGTAAATAAACATAAGATATCTACATCTATTCATACAGCTAAAAGGAATTATTTTAAAGCTCTATCAAATGAATGGGATGTTCCACATCTCGGTTTTTCCGAGGATAAATTTCCGCCTGAAAAAACGATTTATCTGTCACTTTTAGAAAATAACGGAATCAAATTGTATGATGATAGCTCATTAAATATTATTGAACCACATAACGAGAATGAGTTCTATAATTTATGGGAGGTTTCAATTGAATTCTTAACTAACGCTAAAGTCTCGAAAAGAAATGTTTCTGAATTTGTTGACATACTTAGCAAAAAACCATTTAAACTAAAACAAGGTTTTATTGATTTCTGGATTCCCACTTTCTTATTCATAAAAAGGGATGAATATGCATTGTTTAATGAGGGGATTTATACACCGCTAATTAATGAGGATATTTTGGAAAGATTGGCCAAAATACCTGAAGATTTTGAAGTTAAATCGTTTGCTTTAGATGGTGTTAAATTAGATATTTTCAACAGTTATCGTAAGTTTTTGAATATTGATTTAAATAATAAGAGTAATGCTCAGACATTTATTGAAACTATAAAACCATTTTTGGTCTTTTACAGAGGATTACCTGAATATTCAAAACAGACAAAGCGTTTGTCTAAGGAGAGCATTGCGATTCGAGAAGCTATCGCTAATTCAAAGGATCCTGAACAATCTTTTTTTGAGGATTTTCCTGCTGCGTTAGGTTGTTCGGTTTCGAAAATACAAAAAGACAGAGCTGAATTACAATATTTCATTATTCATTTACAGGATTCAATAAAAGAAGTTCGCAATAGTTTTGATGAACTTGTTAATCGATTTGAATCTTTTTTACAAGATAAATTTATAGGTTCGCCTGAGATTTTTGAAAAATACAAGAGTAAATTTCAAAATAGGTATAAAAATATTCACAGACACTTATTGCTGAATTCTCAAAAATCATTTATACTTCGATTAGATTCTCAAATAGAAGAGAAAAAGGCTTGGCTGAGTTCTCTTGCACAATCTTTAACTGGTAAATCATTGGAAAAGTTTACTGATGAGGACGAACTCTTGCTTTATGACAAATTTTCAGATATGATTTTAAGTTTGGATAGTTTAAATAGAATATCAAAAAGTAAATTTGATGAAGAAAAAGAAATTGCAATTGATATCCAGATTAATTCCTTTGGCGAGGAGAGATCAAATAAAGTAATCCGTTTGCCTAAGAGTAAAAATCATGAGGTTGAGGAGCTTCAAGATAAAATAAAAGTATTATTGTCTAAGGACAAAAGTGTTGATTTAGCTGCGTTAGCAGGTGTTTTAAAAAGACTAATGTAATGGATAAGGTTAGACATGTTTTAGGAATATCAGGAGGTAAGGATAGCGCAGCTTTAGCTATATATATGAAGCAGAATCATCCTGAACTAGATATTGAATATTATACTTCAGATACAGGAAAAGAGCTTCAGGATACTTATGATTTAATTGAGAATCTTGAAAATTTTCTAGGAAAAGAAATCATAAAACTACCATCTATTTCAGATGAGTCTCTTAATCCTTTTGATCACTATATCAAAATGTATAATGGTTTTTTACCGGGCAATATGTCTCGTTGGTGTACAAAAAAGTTAAAATTAGAGCCTTTCGAGAAATTTGTTGGTAATGATCTAGTTATCTCTTATGTAGGAATTAGAGGTGATGAAGATAGAGAGGGCTACATATCAAAGAAATCGAATATTCAATCAATTTTTCCTTTTAGGAAGAATATTTTTAGCGAGGATGTTACTGGAAAATTTCTTTCTAATAGTAATATTATTAATGTTCTAAAATATTACGAGAGTATTGATTTAGGTGAAAAAAGAGAAAGGATTTTCGAACTGATAAATGAGGAAACTTCAGTAAATTTTAGTCAAACACAAAAATTGAACAGTCTATTAGATTTAGGTATAAAGGAGTATAATCAAGCTGTTTTTCAGTTTCTTCAAACAACCGAATATCCTTTATCAAAAGAGCATGAATTTCCTTTAATCATTAATGAAGATATTCTTGTCAGAGATGATATTTTCAGAATTTTAGAAGAGTCAGGTGTTGGAGTTCCACAATATTATAAGGCTATAGAATTTGAAGTAAATGGGAAAAAATCAACGTATGCCCGAAGTCGTTCTGGCTGCTTCTTTTGTTTTTATCAGCAGAAGATTGAATGGATTTGGTTATATGAACAACACCCAGACCTATTCTTAAAAGCGATGGAATATGAAAAGGATGGTTATAGCTGGATACAGGATGAAACTCTGGCAGAGCTTGTTCAGCCTGATCGTATAGAGAGAATTAAAGAAGAATATATTAAACGTAAAGAAAGAAAGAAATCAAAAGTGCAATCACCTTATCTTTTAGATATTTTAGATGATGCTGAGGGTGAAGGTTGTGCATCATGCTTTATATGAAAGAGCTACAAATTTGAATTTGCAAATATGTTATCATTAATAATTGCCATGAAAAATATTTAAAATATAGAAATTCGAATTACTAATATTAATTTTTTAAAGACTAGTTACCATTTTAAATTTATGAAAGTTAAACTTACCACTTGGAAAATATCTACATTATTTAAATTAAAAGATAAAATTAATCCACAACCTCCGTATCAAAGAGGAGAGGTTTGGAAATATCGGAAAAATGCGTTATTAATTGATTCTATTTTAAGAGGTATTGATATACCAAAAATATACCTAAGAAAATTAGAAAATAGCGCCCATGATTATGAAATTGCTGACGGTCAACAAAGAATAAATGCAATTTTTAGTTTTTTGGAAGGTGATTATTGCTTGCTAGAGGATGAAGAAAAAGGACTTGATCTTAAAAGTATTGATAATGTAAAAATAGGTGGGAAAAAATTTAAGAATTTAGATGAGGAGTTAAAAGATAAATTCACTGATTATGAGGTAAGTATTGCTATAATTGAAACTGCTGATAATCGCGAAATTAGAACTTTATTTGGAAGATTGCAAGAAGGTGAACCATTAGTTCCTGCCGAAAAAAGGAATGCAATCATTAGTAAAGCTGGAACTATTATTGATAATTTTGTTCTAAACAATAAGTTTTTTTTAAATAGCAAAATACAACCAGCGAGATATAAAAGACAAGATTATTTAGCGCATGCCTTGGCTTTATATTTTTACAAAAATACAAAACCATTAAAAGCTTCATTACTCCTTGAAATGTATCTTGACAAAAAATTAGATTGTTCAACTTCTAATCAAAAGAATGTTTCTGAAATTTTAGATGCTATGTATGAATTAGACCAACTATCACAAACGAGAGTTTATAAAAAATTTCATTTTATTGATTTATTCTTATTTTTGAGAAATAATGCATCTAAAATAAATAAAATTAATTATAGAAAATTTGCAGATGAGTATGATGCTCTTGAAGCTAAGAGATTAAAAATTAAAGATCCAAAGACATTAATTTCAGGTCCAAATGCGACGAAAGAAAACAAAATTTTGTACGATTACTATATGGCATTTAAATATGCGGGTGCGGAGCCCGATAGTATAACAAAAAGAAACGACTCATTTAAAATAATTTTTAAAGATATTTTTAATTAAATATGACAAAAAAAGATTTACCCGAAGAACTTTTAGCACATTTTTCGCAAGATCTAGGTGTGTTCTTTGTTGGTGCTGGATTATCTGTTGGTGCTGGGTTTCCAGACTGGTCTAAGTTACTATCGCAACTTATTGACAAAGGAGTTACCAACGGAAGAATTTCTGACGAGAAAAAAAAGGAATATGAAATATTGTCGAAAGATCCGACTAAGGCTTTAATGCTTGCAGAAGAATTGAAACTTGATTTAGGATCATTATTTAATCGGCATATGGAGGAACTGTTTCAAAATTCCAATAAGAAGCCAACTGCAAATCATGATTACATTGTTAAGACCAAGGGTAGCATGATTATAACTATAAATTATGATAATTTATTAGAAAAATCATATAATAATGTATATCATGAACATCCGAATATTTTTATCTATTCGCAAAGTAGAGAGGCTGCCAATAATTTCTGGAAAGAAAGATTTTTCATATTAAAGGCTCATGGAGATGCTCAAAGAGATGTTGAAACTTTAATTTTATCTCAAAGAGATTATAGAAAGACTTTATATAAAGAAGCAGGTTATAGAAGTTTATTGCAAACAATTTTCACTACTAAGTCAATTTTTTTTGTTGGGGTATCAATGAACGACCCAGAATTTAATCAACTGTTAGATTTTTTACATGATTCGTATCATGGAGGTGGTCCCACTCACTACTTACTAATGGATAAGCAAAACCATCTTTCTACAATTGCAAGAAGATATTTGGATGATTTTAATATTCAGACAATAACATTTGATAATTCAAAAGGGGATTATGCGAACTTAACAGAAGTCTTAAAAATACTTAGTGAAGAATGTCCAAGAGAAGTAATATAATTATTTTTAATTTTCAAAGACAGGTAACTTAGAATGAAATTCAAAAAAAGGATTTTCTCCAAATAGAACTTAAGAAATCGAAATAAGACGTTCAAAATATAAACTAATCTTCTAATCTTCTCATTAATTGTTCCGCACCAAAATTCAATAAAAAGCCGGAGAAATAACTATTAAATAAATCACGAACGCATTCATCAATAGTTATTTCTTCGTCATTATTTTCTGATGACTGAAATAGTTTGTAATTTCTTTTTACAGATTATATATATTAACGATAATAAAAAGAGGCAACATATCTTTTTTTCATGTATTAAATTCTTCAGTCAACTATCAGAGCTACATTTCCAGTTCTTGTAGATAATAATTCTAATTTTCTAAATTTGATAAGATTTCGCCAGTAAATTTTGCTAATGGTCTCTTACCAAAATTGTTCTCATGAATATAATTGCCATATACAACTCGTTCAATAAAATTCTCATCAATTCCTGAATTATCTCCTAAAATAGATTGTAATTCCTCTATTTTAGTTTTATTATAATAGTATGCCTTATAAACTAACTCTTGAGCAATGTCCTTATGATTATTGTACAATTCTTTAGTTTTAAAAGTTTTTAATGAGTTATTAATCATTGTCATTTCACTATTATTCAAGCTTGGATTAAAATCAAAATCAATTTCGAATTGATTGGTATTGGGAATGACAGTTTCTATTTTCAAGTCTGTATAGTGTAATTTAAATGTAATTTTACTTTGATTTAAATTTTCAAACGGATGCATATGTTGCTCTTCAAAAAAATTTTTTGAACCTTTTAGATTAGAATTACAAATATGACAACTTGGAATTAAGTTGTAAATTGATATCGAAAGAAAGGGATACAAAGATTTTGGATAAAAGTGATCTAATTCTGCACGTGTTCTACCGGAGTCTGTTTCTAATGTATGAATATAATTTCTGTTACAATAGGGACAAACTGTAATGCCTAAATCTATTGTATATTTGTATGCGTTCCAATTATCGGTTATTTCTATAAACTTAGAGTAATCAAAAATAGATTTCAGCAAATCATTCCAAGATTCCAAATTGGAAGATATATTATTGTGAATATTGTTAAATCTACTCTTTAATACACTGATATTTAATTTATCGTTTTTAGCTAGCCCATAAAGCATTTCCATTGAAGAAAATCTTTTATCTAAATAAATCATTCTAGCTTTAATATTTTTTTTATTGGATAGCCCTGCCTCTCTATTAATTTTCAACCATATAGAATTCCAACCACCAGTTATTATAAAATCCTTAAAGAAAGAAAAAGCTTCATGAGAAATAATAACTCCTTTATTAATAAATACCTCATTATATTGGTCAATTAATTCCCTTATTTCACTTGGTTTACCAATAATTATTTTCTTCAGTAATTCGCGATTACTAATAATTCGGAATAGCGCTCTTTGTTTGCTTGGTAACGTATTCTGGTTTTTGTATTCCTCAATTTTTTTATATCCAGGTGAGTTTTCGAAATATTCCCAATGATTATCTAAGATTTCTTTTGGTATTTCTCCCAAGTATATCATTCAATTTCCTTATTTAATTGTAAAATTTGTGATTTATGCCATTCGATTAAAGCTTTTCTCCCCATTGTCTTTACATATTTTTGCAATTCTTCCTCTAGTCTAATTCTTAATACAGGCTCTCCAATCATTGAAATCAATTTTTCATACTTTTCTAGAGTTGTTTTATCAACGTCTTTTAATTCTGACAAAATATTTGATATTTTATTTCTGGCAAATTCTCCTATTGCACCATTGGCTAAGAAAAATTGTTTATTATACAGTTGATGAATATTTGCACCGAAAGATGAATTTTGATTTAATTGCCTATCAGGCTTACAGTCTTTGTTCAAAAGTATAACATTCTCTTTTGGTAAATCGGATATTAAAAATGGTGAATGCGAGGTTAATACTAACTGTATATTGGTATTTGTAAATATTTGTTCTAGAAACCAGATTAAGTCATTTAAAAAGTTTTTTTGCCACTCTGGATGAAGGTATAAATCGCCTTCGTCAATACATATTAGAATATTTTCGTTGTTAGAACTAGTAACTTTGTTACTTAAATCAAATAACTGAGAAAATAAATTAAGGTAAGCTTTCAGACCGGAACTTAGTTGAGACCAATCATGCGTAATTAGACTTGAATTATTAAATGCGATTTGATTGCCTGATAATATTTTTTTGAAATCATCATTAAAGTCTACAAGTATTGAATTGTTGTAGCTGTCAATTTCCCCTAAATTGTATAAAACAACTTTTCCGTCTTCGTCTTTTAATGAAAATTGATTAATTAAATTTTTATATGAATTAAATTCATTCTTTTTTAATATATCAGAATCCATTTCATTTATTCCTGCAATAAATAAAACTACTTTGGGATGTAGAACTCTGATAGCTTCAGCAAATCCATCACTCCCAACTAAATTAACTATCTCTAATAGTGGACTTATATTATGTTTTTTTTCGTATAAAAAACATAACAAATTAATTACTAAGCCATAATAAAAACGATTTGCATTCGAAGAAGACTCTTCATATATAGCTTTACGATATCTTTTTAAGATTCCGACTAATTTTTGATCTAAATCATTTGTTTTTTCTATTCTTAAAAACGACATAGGATTGAAAACAAATCTGATATTTTTTATAGGTGAATCTTTCGTATTTAACCTGTTCCATGTATCTTCAAAAAAAACAGAACTTACAAAATCTATTTTGTTCGATTGTAGTTCGTTTAATTTGTTAAAAGAATAGTTATAAACAGAACTATCATTAAAAATATGCTCTTTGTTATCTGCTACATTGGAATAAAACATTGATTCCCATTTTTTATCAGGTTCTATTTTGGGTACATTTTTGTTCAAACAAATTAGGGTAGAAGTACTCAAACTATTATTGTCAGTTTTACCAAAAAAACATAATTCGTCATTTCTCTTAAAAACTAGAATATAATTTGATTGTAATTTACTTCTGCTACCTGTACTAATAGCAGTCAAAATAAAATCGATTATATTGCTTTTTCCTGATGAATTTTTACCTATTAGAGCACTTACTTGTGAGATAACTACATTATTTTTATTTTGGATTTGAAAAAAATCTTCCAAATAATGTTTCTTATCGTCAAAAAGTAATTTTGCTTCATCTTCTTTTAAAGCAGGTTCTCCATCTACTGTATTTACGATTATTTCGTTTTCGTCTTTATTATATTTAATCTCATATTGATTTGAAAAATTAAATCCTACATTTTCAATGTTTCTGAATTTTTCAACCCAAACAAATAATAATTGATCCATATCTATAGCTTAATCTTCTAAACTTCCCATTAGTTGTTCCATTCCAAAATTTAGTAAAAAGTCGGAGTAATAACTATCAAATACATCACGTATATATTCATCAATAGTTATTTCTCCGTCATTATTTTCTAATGATTGAGAAAGTTTGTAATTTTTCTTTTTAGTAATCATGTATAAAAATAATGAGTGGAAATATACAGATGCAATATATCTTTTCTGAGCAACTAGTATTTGTTCCTCATTCTTTAATTTTTTACGATAGTTTAAAAATACGTTGCTGTCTAGATTAACGTAAATTTTTTCCAAAATATCTCCCGATGCGACAGGATTCATTACGGTTTCATAATTCATAGAGATACCATGGCTTTCCAGACCTTCCCATTGTTCTTTCGTAATCCTAACCAATTCGGGTAATCCCACGTTACTAAAATCATCCTCCTCCTTTGGAGCTATTTCTTTTTTCTGTTGCTGATCAACAATTTTTAGAAAAACAATTTCTTGAAAAGATTCCAAACCAGCTCCCTTTAAAGAGGCTCCAATTTCGATTTCATCACCTTGTCTCAGTTCAACATCAGGATTGAAAGTTATCTTTATTGTCCCTTTGTCTGGACTTGATTTTATAATATTTAATAGTTCTCCTGGTTCTTTTTGGTTTCCGTATTTATCACCACCTTTTTGTTCAGAACGTTTGACTTTCAAGATGCTAACTTGTAAATCTCCAGGTTCATCTGTTCTGTCAAAATAGTGATCCTCAACATCCGTTTCAAATTTTAATGTTTTCTCACCTCCGACAGGCACAGGGATGAGGTTATTGGCACTACTTTGCAATTTAAAAAAACTAGGAAATCGCTCTGGCTTAAACGGTTTTTTCTGTTTTTCCTGAGGCTTGCTTGGATTTAAATCTTTTTTTTCAGGTTTTTCTTTTGTTTTTTCGTCGAGTTTAAGAGTATTCTGTATCAATTTGAAAAGATCACTATCTTTGGATAAATTTTTAGCAAAATTCTTTATCAATTCTGATGTGTCTTCACTTTCTAGTCCAATAGAATCCTTTCTTCGCTTATTTATTTCATCAAGTTTCGATTTTGTTAGTTTTGTCTTTAAATAATCTCTTAATTCTTCAGCTTTTGCTCCATTCTTTAAACGATCACGGGAAGCCATAAATAGATCTTTTCTAAACTCATACTTCATTTTGGAACAATCGACATTAATCAACAAATAGTCTTTAAGTAAATTATATTTCAAACTTCTAGTGATAAACTCAGATGTGTAATGACCGTGTACTTGGCCATTCATTGAAAATAAAACAGACATATTATTTTTAAAATAACGTCTTTGAATATCTGCTTTTGTTTCTTTCACTGTTTTTCCTTCTTGTTTTGCCTTAAAAACATAGCACGTAACCTTCATTTTTCCAAAAAGTAGATCATCATATTCTTCGGAAAACCAATCCTCAACGTAATCCTTTTCATCTTCCAAACGTCGTTGAAGTCCATACACAGTAGTTTGTAAAACTTTATTATTCGGATAACGCTCTTTTGTGTCAATTGTAAATATTGGGAGAATAGGTTTAAATAAAAATTCGTTTAGATTTTGATTTAAATCTTGAGCAAAGCCCGAAATCCCTTTCATTTGATAAGAGTACATCTTGATGATTGAACCAGTGGTAAAGTTTCTATTGAGAAGCTTTAAGTCCATATCGCTAACTTCGAATTGAGGAATTTCACCGTCAATTTTCAAATACTCGTACCATGTGTTTTTTTTAGTGGCTAATTCAGTTTCTGAAAGAGGATGTTCTCTAATTAAAGTAAACCCAAATTTACCTGAGCTATCAAATTTTTTAGAACCGATCAATTGATAACCTTTCGTGCCACAAAATACTATAGCCCCACTTCCGCCCATATTATATTTGCCTTGAACAAAATGAATCTCATTTTTGTTACCCCTCATCAATGATAAAAAAGTATTTTCAAAATCTTCTGGATGCTGTCCTTCACCATTATCATATATTATAACAGAACTTTGTCTCGTCGGTCCATCGGCAATTATTTGAATATCTTCAGCTTGAGTTCTTCTAAATGTATTAAGATCCCAATTTTTATTATTTGGAAAAAATTTCTCCACCGCTTCATCCATTGACTTAGGAGCGCTTTTACTTTTGGGATCAATTCCTAATTCAAGACATTTTTTCATGAGAGTGGCATCAATTGAATTTGTTACCTTTTCAACTAAAGCAGCGATAGGGTTAGACTGTTGGTTTTCAATGATACTAAAATTAGATTCGTTTCCACCAATTGGTACCCAATTTTCGTTTTTAAAAATATCTTTAAATTGTTGTATTATTTTTTCAACATCTTGTTCTTTAGCGCTAAAATATAATTGTTCAAATAATTCTTTCATGGTGTTTTAGTTTGTAGATAGTGTTATTTTTGAAAATTGGTTATAACTTCTTTAATTTTAAGAACTGTATAGTCAATTTCTTCCTCCGTATTATACTTACTCAAACTGAATCGAATACTTGAAAATGCATCTTGAGTACTCAATCCCATTTCTGTTAATACATAAGAGGGTTCTATTAATTCAGAATGACAAGCAGAACCATTTGAAACGCAAACATTTTTCAATATGCCGATTAGAAAATCTGCTTCTATGTTTGGAAAGCAGATATTCGTTATGTTGTGTAATCTTTCAGCCGAGTATCCATTAACAAAAGTTCCTTCAATCGATAAAAGTTCTTGTTCCAATCGATCACGTAGTTTTTTTATTTTTTCAACGTCTTGATCCATATTATCAAGGCTAATCTCTGCACATTTACCAATTCCAATGATTCCTGGAGTATTTAATGTGCCGCTACGTTTATTGCTTTCTTGCCCACCACCATGAATTAACGGTATGAATTTGTTCTCTTGCTTGTAGTAAAATCCTCCAACTCCCTTTGGAGCATGAAATTTATGTCCGGAAAATACCAAAAAATCAATACCAAGATCTTTAACATCAACGGGAATCTTGCCTACTGCTTGTGTAGCATCTGTCATCATAAGAGCTCCATATTGATGAGCGATTTTTGTGATTTCCTTTATATTTTGAATTACTCCAGTTTCGTTATTAGCTAGCATAACTGAAACTAAAAGAGTTTTATCAGAAATCACATTTTTTAAAGTACCTATGTCAATTACTCCTGATTTTAAAACAGGAAGATAAATTACCTCAAAACCTATTTCTTCAAGATATTTGCAGGTGTTGAGAACAGCCGAATGTTCTGTGGCAACCGTAATAATTTGTTGCTTTCGGGATTTATCTGAATTTGCCCAGATCCCTTTCAGTATTGCATTTATCGATTCAGTAGCACCTGAAGTAAAAACGATTTCGTTAGCATCTGCATTTAATAAATTGGCAACCTGCTTTCTAGCGTTCACTATTTCATTTCTAACTTTTTTTCCCATTAAATGAGAACTTGAATAATTAGCATATAATTCCGACATGAATGGAATGATTGTACTTAAGACATTATCGTCAATCTTGGTTGTTGATGCATTGTCTAAGTATATATAATCTTTAAATATTGACATTTTAATAAATCTGATAGTATCAAATATACTTATTTTCGCTTATTAATTTTTCATTATATCCCCATTAATTCAGCAGTTTTTATATGTGTAAGAAGATTTGATATGAAATTTTCAAAACTACTTCCTTTTTCAATAATATTTTGAGGTATAACACCTCTATAATCCGTTAAATGTACTTGATCTTCTATTCTTTCTTCTGCTTTAATGTTGTTTTCAACAAGTGGTTTTACATTATTTCCGATATTATCTATAATTTTTACTAACGGTAAAATATCTTCAATAGGAAGTTTATATTTATTATTGTTACCTTCATAATATGTTATGTCTACTGAGCATAAACAATATTTCTCCCAATTTAATGCTGCGCGTTCTAATTGGAGTTTACTCATAGTTACAGAATTTCTTTTGTCCCATCTCGACTTAACTTCAATGTAATAGATTGGTTCTCCGTTTAATCTAATCACAATATCCTGACCTCCCTGTTCATTTTTTGACTCAAGGTTGTCAATTAAGATCTTATCGTTTAGCTGTTGATCCAGTTTTGCTCTTATCTGGTTTTCAATATAAGTTCCAATCTTATATTTATGCTCAAAATTTGAGTGGGAATGTTGTTCTTCAATAATAATATTTTCCGCTTTATTGATAAGTTCCTCAAAATTTTCCTGTTGAATCAATTTTCCAATTTTTTTCAGTTGCTCACTATCTAAAGTAACAATAGCAAAAATATCATCCTTAGTCTCCTCTTGTGTTACAACAGAAATCATGATATTTGCTTTTTTATCATCAAGCTGCGGAAAAAGGTTTTGATAATCTTTATCGGTCAGTTTTGGAATAATCTTTAAGATGGTATCTTTATGAGTATGAGAATCAATATTAAAAACATTTTCTTGGAATATAATATTCTCTATTACTGTGGTTAAATCTCTATTGTCAACATAATTAGCTTCCGGAAAAAAATCATTAAAGTCCGATATAACTAAAACTTCATTAATATCTTTTCCTGTTGTATCAAAATAAATCTTTTTAATGATTTCTTTGACACCCAAATCTCTTTTTAAAGCTTCTAAGAAGTGAAGTTCAAATAATTGATTTGGATAGATCTTGCTTTCCTTATATATATCTTTATAACTATCATCATTTAACGAGCAAAATTCAAATAATAATTTTTGATTTTTTTGAACCCATTCATTGTTATGTAATGCAATAAGATTAAAGAATATTTTTATTAAATTTTTACGAGTTGACCTATATTCAATATTTTTACTTTCCTCACTTAGGAATTTAAGTTCAGATAAGTCATCTTCTAAACCATAATATTGACATATTTTTTTGATTAATTGATTTGGTTTACTTAAAGATTCTTTATTATTTACGATCATACAATATCTTAGTAAAGAATTAAAATAATCGTTATCTATTTTATTCGCTGATTCAACTAAATCTGAATGATAATGTTCTAAACTGAGATTTTTAGGGAAATAAATAAAATTGGACAAATCCTTTTGATCCAGTGAAATTTTTATATCATTTGATAAATCTCTTCGATTGAATTCTCCCAAATTGAAATTGAACAAAAACTCATCATTAATAAGTTTGTTTATAGAATCAGGTATTAATATTTTACCTAATGTAATTAAATTGTTATTTAAGTCTTTAGCTAACAATAAATTACCTGTTTTATGAAATTTGCCATCAATATTTGGTATTAATTCTAGTGAGCTAAAGTAAGTTGAAAATCCTCTATCTATTAAAAAAGAGTAATATTGATTTAAAGTGTTAGCATTAAAATCATCAAGTTTGCAGTAACTTATTTTTTCCAATAAATCCTGATGAGTTATTAGTGTAATCTCATCATCATTCCAATCGATGACATTTTTACTCCATTTGATAATATTTTCTTTTTGGGGAATTAAATTGTAAAATTTTGAAAGTAATTCAAAGCAGCAATCAAAGATTTCAGAATTAGTATCCAAAAAGTCTTGTGATAAAAATGCAGCGTCTTGTACTGTTTTGTAACCGGATAAGGTATTTACAAAAGGAAGAGATTTGAATTTACTATTCCACGAAATTTGAAGTTTTTGAAAGTATTCATTTAAAAGCACATCATCTGAATTCGTTTTAAAATTAATTGTCGAATATAATAGGGGATTGCTTACCTCTATTGCATTGCTATTCAAAAAATCAAATATTAACTTAGTACATTTTTCAATAATGTATCTGTTTTTTTCCTCCTGATCTTTAACTTGATCCTTATCACTATTTAAATGTATTCCATCCCTAGGTTCAGTGGGTAGAAAATTTTTACAATTTATAATAAAATTTATTCCAAAATCTTCAGAACCAATTAAGGGATAATATAGGAATAACCTTGCAATACGTTCATTAAATTCGAAAACCTCCTGGTTCTTGTTAATTGGTAATATAATTTCGATTTCTTCTTTCTCGTCGATGATACTATAAATAAAGATTTCCTCATTGTCTTTAAGAATAACTGTTTTGAATAAATTAATATCTCCACTGTTTTCTACTTTACTTTTTTTATCAAAGGAATAATTACAGACATTTTGATCTTGATCAATCAACGTTATTTTAGAGAGTCTATCGTTGATAGTGAATACATATGGTATGTATTCATCCAGATCTGTTAGTGATTTTTTTATATAGTCAACCTCTTTTACAGTTTCCGGGAGGTATGTAAAAGTTGTTAAAAACTTATCAATACTTATTGCTGTTTCATTTTTTAAAATTTCGTAAACTCTTTTCTTCTGGTCAGATATATTATCACTCAAAAGTTCCCACGTTTTTGGAGTTCTATCTATTTCAAAATCATTTATTGGTAAGTAAAATTCGCCCGTATCTAAAACTGAATTAACTGAAAACTTTCTACCAAAAGTATGTGTTGTCAAGAATCCCGTACCATATTTGCCTACTTCTTTAATATCTTGTTGTTCGCCATACTTTCCACTAACTTGTTTTATTAGAGAAATTAGTGATTTTGTATTAAAAGGCTTCCCATTGTGAGAAAAAGATATTCTATTATTTCCATAATCTATGATTATTTCACATTTTGAGCTTAAATCGCAAGCGTTCTGAACTAGTTCCCAAATTGCACGATTAGATGAAAAGTCATTAAATTTTTCAAAATCCCGCAACATTTTATCTGCATGTTGCTTTAGATCTGATCGCTCATCATCTCTTATTGTCTGTTGAATTATTTTTCTCTGTTTGTTATTTCTGTGTTTATCATTATTCGGTTAAGTAATTAGTTTAATAAGCAAGTTATAAAGAATTGAAAGATCGTTTTTACGGAAATCCGTAAAAACTGCTTTTTGCTGTTTTTATATTTTAATTTTAAAGGTTTTTGTAATTCTGTAATTTAATTATAAAAATTATTCTCTGCGTATTACTGTGGTATAGAAACGATTTTTGCAATTTCCCATTTATTATCAATGAAAGTACTTTTGTTTTTATATTTACTAGTTATTGCTTTTATGGCTTTTACAATCCCATAGCCAGCTGCACCTGCAACAATTGGAACTGCCGCCGCAACAGCAATTCCAACTGCTGCTCCTGCACCCACTGCACTACCTAAAACTGCTAAACCAGACATAATTCCAGCTCCTGAAAGACCCACAACCCCTAATTCGCCAACAATGGCTGTTAATGTTGCAAATCCAAGACCTCCACCGGAAAGAGTTCCTAAAATTTCCGAAATTTTTTCCTTTTCTGCATTCGTGAGTTTACGATACTTTTCAATGCCTAAAGTAATAAGTAGTCCAGTCTGTTTTAACATTTCATCACTGGGAAGACTATTATTGTTTAAAAGACGTTCCATTGTTGCTGAAGAGCAACCAATAACTTTGGAAATTTTTGTCTTGTTCAAGTTGTATTTATTTATAAAGTCGTGTAGTATTTCACTGTAGTTTTCTCTTGTTAAATTTTGCATATAATTTTAGGCCTGTTAATTTTTTGTATATAAAAATAAAAAAGTAATCTAGTTGAGTATTCAGTATTTTCACTGAATATATCAATTAGAATTCCTGCTTAATCATGCGTATTTAAAAATCTTTAAAAAGTGAAAGCTCAGTTTTGAGGCGAAACCTTAAAATCTTGACTTTAGTCAATTTTGAAATATCACTAGATTAAGTAAATATGATAATTACATCCTTTCTGTTTAATTATTGAGTAATTAACGGATGTCAAATTTTTAATTTTACTAGATCTAAAATTTCGCCACAAGTAAAGAAGGCCGATAATGATAAGAATGTAAGAAATCCATTTCAAAATTTGTTCAAGTAATTTTGTAAAAACTGATTTTTCGAAGCTTGAAAATCCTTCATTACCTGAGCTATTTCGTCGGTAGAATTTTCTACGATAGATCCAGTACTGAACTAAAAACCCGAGGAGTAAGCCGATTATTCCAATTATTATAAGCTTATTCATATTGAAGTGTTTTTTCTAGGTTTATTAGTATTTTAAATATAAGCATTTTATATGTTAAAATAGTTAACTTTACAAAACCACAAATATGAAAGCATTAAAAATCTACAGCATCGTAGCAACATTGGTAATAGTAGGCCTTTCAGTTTGGGTTTACGCAACTAAAAAAGAATTAACGGAAACAGAAGAGGTTTTTGATCAATTCTCTGATTGGTACAATCAGGAAATTAATAAATAAAAAAAAATCCTAACTATTAAGTTAGGATTTTCTATTCTATACTTTTGTTCTTTTCCTTTAGATTTTTGATTTCGTCAAGAATACTCGACAATTCGTTTTGATTTAATTCTGTAAAAAATATCAAGATGTCGATATTGAGAAAGTTTGAAATCTTAACAATATTTTCGATTGTTGGATTTGTTTGGCCTCTCTCAATTCTCCCGATGTGATCCCTTGACATACCTACTTCAAGACCAAGTTGAAATTGTGATAATTCTTTTCTCAATCTATATAGCAGAATAATTCTACCTATATGAATCTTTAAATTTACTAAGTTCCATTTATACATTTAGTAAATTTTGAAATTTCAATCACTTTTTGTGGAGACATATATGTCTCATATATAAATTTTTATTATATTTGTAAAATAGGTTACAATAAATGTAACTTTGCGATACTTCAAAGAATAATAGAAGCTATTGCTTAGAATCTTGATTTGAAAACTGGCACTTTTTAAAGAGACAAGAGGATAAGTATTAAGCTCACGACCTAGGCGTGGGCTCTCTTGTCTGTCTCAAAGGTATGCCAGTACCCCAAATCGGATAATGTAGAGTCCCACGCCGTCTTTTTCCAATGCAGTTCGCTTTATCTCTACATTACAATCTAAGCCCGCTTCCTAAAAATAGTATCAGACACGATACAATAGGAGGGTACAACCTATTGAGGCTTTAAATAGCTTACACGGGACACAGATTCATTCATATTAAATTCTTTCCGGTGCCTTGCGGTCACTGTTTACAGAACCTCACCAGTCCTTTTTCATACCAAAAGGCATCAGGAAAGTTTTACTAAAAAAAGAATCGAAAAACTACTCAACTTAAAAACAGAAGAATGTAAAAAGCCCTTTCCTGTCAGTCGCCTAAAACATAAGGAAAGAGCGTAGTTCAGTAATTAATCTTTAGAAAATTAAAAACCTTTACAAATCTATGAAAAATTCCTATTACCATATAGGAGGTATTTTCTTTGGCCTTATGCTGACCGCTGTCAGCACTCAATCAAAAGCCCAAACACGCACAATTTCCGGTACCGTCACCTCATCCAATATACCATTGTCGGGAGTCATTATCTCCCAGGAGGGCAGTGATCAGGTAACCATGACCGCTAATAACGGAACCTACACGATAAAGGTTTCAGCAGAAAATCCCATCCTATTGTTCAGACATCCTGATTATGCAGAAGAAAAAGTCACACTCACTAATCAGACCGTCGTTAATATCAGCTTAGAACAAAAAGTAAAGGGAATCGAAGAAGTTATTCTCAACGCAGGCTACTACAAGGTGAAAGACAAAGAAAGAACCGGTAGTATCGCTAAAGTTTCAGCAAAAGACATAGAAAACCAACCTGTCAACAACGTCCTCTCTGCATTACAGGGAAGAATGGCTGGCGTTAACATTACAAGCTCAAGCGGTAATAATTCGGGAGGCTTTGATGTTCAGATCAGGGGACGAAACAGTTTAAGAACTGTTACCAATAGCCTTATCAACGGTAACGAGCCACTTTACGTCATTGACGGTGTTGCTGTTGGTGGCGATCTTACAACCGCCTATGCAACAGGCATCGAACCAATGCGGAACATCAATCCCCTTAATGCAATCAACCCTAATGACATCGAAAGCATAGAAGTTCTTAAGGATGCAGATGCTACGGCAATCTATGGTTCACGAGGCGGTAATGGTGTTATTCTCATTACAACCAAAAAGGGAAATGGCAAAGATTTAAAGTTAAGTCTTAACACCAGCTACAGTTTAAGCAAAGTTGCGAACAGACTGGAAATGATGAGCACCGAACAGTACCTAAGAATGAGAGAGCAGGCATTTGTCAATGATGGTATTACAACACTTCCTGCTTCAGCTTACGACCTTAACGGAAAATGGGACAAATCAAGATATACCGACTGGCAGAAAGTGCTGATAGGAAATACCGCAGAAAATTTTCAGACCCAAATGTCCATCAGCGGAGGAGGAGATCGCTCTTCTTTTCTGATCAGCGCTTCCCATCAGGAACAAGGAACGGTTTATCCCGGCAGTTCAGGATATAAAACGAATGCACTGAACAGCAATTACAGCTACAACAGCAGTGACCGACGCTTTTCACTAACCGCTTCCAACTATCTGACGTTCCAGTCCAACAATGTAATGAACGGTGATTTCACAAGGCAGTCATTATCGCTTGCACCCAATGCCCCTGCTTTGTATACTACCAATGGCAATATCAATTGGCAGGAAAACACATTCAGCAATCCATTGGCAGCACTTAACGGAACGTATGAAGCCAAGACTTTACGACTGAACCAAGATATTAGTGTAGCCTACGCTTTGTCAGAAGATTTTAGACTAAAGCTTAACGGTGGAATTAATTATTGGAATTTACAGGAAAACACATTGTCACCAAATACGATGTACAATCCTGCATTTCCTGCCGGAGCAAGTTCAGCTAACTCCACCTCAGCAGTTAATAATGCGCATTTCTTTTCATATCTCTTGGAGCCCCAGCTATCATGGACTAAAAATATTAGAAAGTCAAAAGTTGAAGTTTTAGCAGGAGCTTCATATCAGGAAACCATTTCAAAATCATTAGCAGTCAGGGGAACAGGATATTCAAGTAACGCCTTGCTTTACAATGTTGCTGCGGCTTCTGTGGTTAACATCGAAGGTCTCAATGAAACTGAATACCGTTATGCTGCTGTGTTCGGAAGAGTAAACTGGAATTATGACAAAAAATACATATTAAATATTACGGGTCGTCGGGACGGTTCGAGTAGGTTCGGTCCCAATAAACGATTTGCCAACTTTGGTGCAGTAGGAGCCGCCTGGATTATGTCCGAAGAATCTTTTCTTAAAAATGTGAGTTGGCTGAGCTTTGCCAAACTGCGCGGAAGCTATGGGATTACCGGAAGTGATAGAATAGGGGATTACCAATATTTGAACACCTATTCAGTAACGACTTCACCATACAATTCCATTCCCGGTTTTGCTCCCTCACGACTTTTTAACCCGGATTTTTCATGGGAGAAGACTAAGAAGCTGGAAACAGCAATGGAGGCTTCATTCCTTAAGAACCGTATCAACCTTACGGCATCCTGGTACAGGAACCGATCTTCCAATCAGCTGGTTGGGTTTCAATTGCCTTTGGTTACAGGATTCTCATCTGTGCAGGCTAACCTCAATGCGACTATTGAAAACAGCGGTTGGGAGTTTGAACTTAGTTCTCATATTATAAAATGCTCAGACTGGAATTGGAATACAGGATTTAACATCTCCTTTCCAAAAAATAAGCTGATCTCGTTTCCGGGTTTGGAAGGTTCACCGTATGCCACGATGTATAGTGTAGGACAACCGACAACTATACTCAAACTTTTGGAATATCAGGGCATAGATCCTGTAACAGGACAGTATCGATTTAAAGATGCCAATAATGACGGTAAAATATCGATTCTTGATGATGCACAGACTGTGGAAAACATAGGAGTGAAATTTTTCGGAGGCTGGCAGCACGAAGTCAAATATAAAAACCTTTCATTTTCATTCCTATTGCAATTTGTCAAGCAGAGACAAACCAATTACTACCGAGATATGAATATTCCGGGAACACTGTCCAATCAGCCTGCAATATTCTCGAATGTATGGTCACCAGCAAATCCCGACGGTATTATTATGCCCTACTCATCGGGAAGTAATGCTACAGTATCTACAATGACCACGTATCTAAAATTCAGTACAGCCGCAGTCAGCGATGCATCCTATATAAGGCTGAAGAATATCCAGCTGAATTACAGAATTCCATTACAGGGCAAACTTTTGTCAGAAGCTAAGATTTTTCTGCAAGGACAGAATCTCCTGACGTGGACTAATTATTTCGGAATCGATCCTGAATTTCTGCTGACGGGCTACACACCGCCATTTAAAACCTACTCGATGGGTGTTCAAATTACCTTTTAAAACAAAGATTATGAAGAATATAACAATAAAGAATACAATTTTAATATTAGTATTATTTCTGTCGATTACTTCTTGTGAAAAGATGGTGGAAGTAGACCTGCCAATCAACCAGCTTACAGCTGATCAGGTCTTTGAATCCACCAGTACGGCAGAAGGTGCACTTTCAGCATTATATGCAGAAATGCAATCCTTTTCAATCATTGCAGGCGGAGCCACTGGCTCCGGTGGATTATTGGGAAGTTACACGGATGATCTTGATGGATACGATATCTATTCAAACAATGCCTCAATGGATTTGTTTAACAATATTCAAAATCCCTCGAATACGACGGTTAAATTAGTGTGGGGCAATTCCTACAGGCAAATTTATATGGCGAACGCCATCATTGAAGGACTTGATAAATCAACTGCTATCAGTGAGAAAGATAAAAACAGGATTAAAGGAGAAGCTATTTTTATCCGTTCGCTGATCTATTACTATCTCACGGAAATTTTCGGTGACATCCCTTACATTACTTCTACAGATTATAATGTTAACCAATCCATCTCGAAAGTAAACCAGAATGAGATTTTGCAGAGAGTGTCACAAGACCTTTCAACAGCTACACCTCTCGTAGATATTGATTACCGCAATGCCGAAAGAATTTATGTCAACAGGAAAACTTTGGATTTGTTATCATCTCTTGTTTATATGAGGTTAAAACAGTGGAATCAGGCAGAAGGATTATTGAATGGGATTATTAATTCACCATTATACAGTTTCCCACAAGATCTTTCCGAAACATTTAAAAAAGAGGGTAAACACATTTTGTGGCAGTTAAAGCCAATTTTTGCCAATGCTGCAACACCTGAAGCATCCCTATATAATTTTTCTTCTGGCGTACCCCGTTACTACGCAGCTTCTGATAACCTGATGTCCAGTTTTTCAGCGAGTGACCTGAGAAAAACAAACTGGCTTTCTCCAATAACAACTGGTCAGAAAACCTATTATAAAATCAATAAGTACAAAACCATTACCAGCAATACGGATGAATACTCCATTGTTTTCAGGTTGCAGGAAGCTTACTTATTAATGGCGGAAGTAATGGCTCAACAAAACAGAATCGCAGAAGGTGTCAACTATCTCAATGCAGTCCGTCATTTAGCCGGATTGGTCGATGTTTCCAGTACCATTACAAAAGACGTTTTACTGGCAGAAATCCTATCGGAAAGCAGAAGGGAATTCTTTTCTGAAAGAGGCATTCGCTTTCTCAATCTAAAAAGAAATGAAAAACTTGACATTTTAAGTACAGTCAAACCGAACTGGAAGAGCTTTTATGTCCTATGGCCCATTCCGCTTTCAGAATTGGCACTTAACCCATCATTAAATCCTCAGAACAATGGTTATTAATATACTGATCAAAATACTTCTATTTCTGCTGCTGTCACCTGTCACTTTTATGGCGCAGGGAAACCCTGAAAATTATACCATTCCTGAAAATTTAAGAAACCATTATTTTGGCATTTTGTCACCGCAATTATCGCCGGACGGAAGATTTGTGATTTTCAAAAAATCCTACGAGCAGAATAAGGATACACTTTCGGTAGTTGATACCAGAAATCAGGATGCGATAATGCTTCAGATTCCAAACAGCCATTCTGAACGTTTTACAAAATCCGGTCAGCTATTCTTCTGTACTGGTTCAGATGCAGAAGTTATCGACTTGCGATCTAAAAAAAAGAAAAAGTGGAAAGGTGTAACTTCTGCACAGTATATAAGAAGCCAAAATCAGGTAGTCATCGCAAGAAATGATTCATTACTAATAAATGATGAGTACGGAAAAATACTCCGTGTCGTCCCAGACATTGTAAATACGTCATTGAGAAATGAAGACTTTTTTTATGTATCGAAAGAAAAGAATCAATATCAGCTCTGGTTATTGAAGAAAGAACATTCAGTATTATTGCATAGTTCGAACGAGCCTGGTCTGATTGCGAGGAGGATCTCTGAAAACTCATTTATTGTTTATGAGAAACATGATAAAGAATTTAAGATTTTTTATCATAATTCGACTAATAACTTTACGAAAGAGTTTAAGTACGATGGAGCAAAACCCATAAAATCGGCTGTTATGACACCAATTGAAATTGATCAGGATAATATATTCCTTAATCTCAATTTCTTTTCAGATTCTAAAGATAAAAATGAAGTGGAATTATGGTATGGAAATGATAATAAAATTGATCAGCGGTTTTTTGATAATAGCGAAAACAAAATATTGATTTGGAATCTCAAATCCGGTGATGTTACATCGTTGCAGGATAAAGATCACAGTCACGCTTTTTATGTAGGTAACCCCAATTTTTTGCTATCCTATGATCTCTACCAGCATAAGGACTTTACAAAGAAATCCTTTCCTTACAGCATCTATAGGTACAATATTGCTTCAAAGAAACATGAGTTTTTAATTGAGTCCGGTGATGTTATTTACACTGATACACAAGGGAAGTATATGATAACGCTTAAAGACGGACAGTGGGTTTTGGTTGATATTAATAATGGAGAAAGGAAAATAATTCCTGTAAATTCTTCAAGAAAAGTTTATTTTTCTCAAGATTCACAAACCTTGTTGTTTGAAAACGAAGAAAGGCTTGATGTTTACAATATAACATCACAAAGACATCAGGTTTTAAAACTTCCAAGTGGCTTTAGAAGTAAACTGGTAAATGGAGAGCAGACGCCTATTAGTTTCGGTTCACCGATTTACAAAACATCGTATCCTGCCGATAAAAATGTCTTAATACATCTTTGGAAAAAAGAAGATAATACCAATGCGATTGCTTCTTTTAATGGTCAATCACTCACAATGCTTATTCCGCCAACCCAGGACTACATTTCAGAAATGTTCGACTATTCCTCAAGATCGCAGCTTTTATTTGTACGAAGCAATATGAATAAGCCGCCGCAAATCTGGCTAAAGGGGAAAATTGAAAAAGATCTTTATGATAGTGCGTTGCAGGATAAAGGAGCAACGAAGATTAAATCCGAATGGATATCAGCCAGGAATTCAAAAGGAGCTGAACTAAAAGGTACGCTTATTTATCCATTGAATTTTGATAAAAATAAAAAATATCCAATGGTTGTATCCATTTATGAAAGCCAGAGATTTGAAAGCAATCAATATCTTATCGATGGAATGTTCGGAAGTACAGAAGGAATCAACAGCAGAAGGTTTATCGAAAACGGTTATTTTGTTTTTCTGCCCGAAATTGTATTTGATGAGAGGGGGACTGGACGTTCTGCATTAGATTGTGTAGAAAGTTCAATGAACGCTTTAAGCAATAATCCATCAATTGATTTTTCAAGAGTAGGACTGATAGGACATTCTCATGGAGGTTATGAAACTAACTTTATTGCTACACAATCTGGTAAGTTTGCTGCCTATGTGGCAGGTGCTGGCAACAGTGATCTCGTTAGATCATACCATTCATACAATTACTTGTGGAATGGACCTTTTTATTGGCAGTTTGAAAACGGACAGTACAGAATGCCGGGTGATTTTACACGCTATAAAGAGCTATACATAGACAACAGCCCTGTTTATCACGCTGAAAATGTTAAGGCTCCTATACTTTTATGGACAGGTAAAAAAGACGAAAATATCGATTGGCAGCAATCCATGGAATTTTACTTAGCCCTTAAAAGAAATCATAAGCCCGTCATTGCACTTTTTTATCCTGATGATGACCACAGCTTGCAGAAAATTGAAAATAGAGTAGATCTGTATAGCAGAATATCTCAATGGTTTGATTTTCATCTTAAGGACGTTAAAAGTCCAGAATGGATTTTAAAAATGAACTAAAAAAGGATGCCTCTCGGCATCCTTCTTCTTTAATTAGCAACACTGTGCTTAAGAATGTTTGGGCAACTTGTGCCGTTAAAAATTCTCAAAGCTTCTGTGCCAGGTCCTGAAACAGTACAATCGAATGCTCCATTGTTGTCACAGAACTTTGACATCGGCTGACATTGTTCCACTTCATTTGGTCGGAACAGATAACCTTGAATATCAA